>ERZ779876.53-NODE-53-length-143927-cov-150.452360_pt1 | contig 143927 bp, 111 predicted proteins | sample MGYA00511068_ERZ779876 | MGnify/ENA primary metagenome ERZ779876 (study PRJEB29588, sample SAMEA1970858) | human gut metagenome | biome: human gut; feature: human-associated habitat; material: faeces | place: Denmark | collected 2008/2010 ...
TACTTCTCCAACTACATCAACTCCGACATGGAGCCCAGCGACGTGCGCAGTATGTGCTGCCGCTTGCGTCTTGACTTGCGCGAACTCCGCAAAAAATCGGGCGGCTTCTTCGGCAGCGGCGAGTCTACGGGTTCAATCGGCGTCGTAACCATCAATATGCCGCGCATCGCGTACGTGAGCAAAACCGAAGACGAATTCTTCAAAGAGCTCGAACGCCTTATGAACGTGTCCGCTCGCTCGCTCAAAATCAAGAGAAACGTCATCACCAAACTTCTCGACGAAGGACTTTATCCCTACACCAAGAGATACCTCGGCACGTTCGGAAACCACTTCTCCACAATCGGTCTTGTGGGCATGAACGAGGCCTGCCTCAACGCAAACTGGGTCGGAAAGGATATGACGCACAAAGAAGCACAGGAATTCACCAAGAAAGTGCTCAACTTCATGCGTGAAAAACTCAGCGACTATCAAGAAGAATACGGTGATTTGTACAACCTCGAAGCAACGCCGGCAGAATCCACTTCCTATCGTCTTGCAAAACACGACAGAGAAAGATATCCCGACATCATCTGCGCAAGCAATATGGACAACGTGCCCTACTACACCAACAGTTCGCACCTTCCCGTCGGATACACGAGCGACATCTTCTCCGCTCTCGACATCCAAGACGAGTTGCAAACTCTCTATACGTCCGGTACGGTGTTCCATGCGTTCCTCGGTCAACGCCTTGACAGCTGGCAAGCTGCGGCAAACCTCGTGAGAAAGATTGCCGAAAACTACAAACTGCCCTACTATACGCTCTCTCCGACCTACTCCATTTGCCAAGAGCACGGATATCTCGAAGGCGAGCAATACACCTGCCCCATCTGCGGAAAGAAGACGGAAGTTTACAGCCGTATCACAGGCTACTATCGTCCCGTTCAAAACTGGAACGACGGTAAACGCGCGGAATTTAAAGAGCGCAAAGTGTACGACATCGCACACTCTCAATATCACGGCAAACAAGTGGAAGAGTTCGTTTGCGACGACCAAGCAAGAAGCGACGTCAAGATGATGCAAAAAGACGAACCGCAAAAAGAGTGCGCTTGCTGCCAAAAGGGCGATGACGAAGGTCTTTTGATTTTCACCACAAAGACTTGCCCCAACTGCAAAATGGCAAAAGCGATGCTCGACAAAGCAGGCATCTCCTACACCGTCATCGACGCGGAGGACAACAAAGATCAAACTCTTGCCTTCGGCGTCAAAAAAGCTCCGACGCTCCTCGTCCCCAACGGAAACGGATACGACGTGTACGACAACGCAAGCAAAATCAAAGGCTATATCGAGTCGAGAAAATAATTTAAACCAACGCGGCGGTATGGCAAAAGCCATACCGCATTTCTTTTAATCGAAAGAGGTAACCAATGGATAGATACGACATAATCGTTGTGGGCGCAGGCCCTGCCGGAATGACCGCTGCACTCAATTGTTTGAGAGCGGGCAAAAGCGTGCTGGTGCTCGAAGGCGACAGTTTCGGCGGGCAAATTTCCTTCTCGCCGAGAGTGGAAAACTTCCCGTCCTATCAAAAAATTTCGGGGGCGGAATTGATGGACAAACTCTATGAACAAATCTCGGAATGGGGCGCGCAAATCGAGCTTGAAAAAGCACAATCGATAGTTAAAACTCCCTTCGGATTTGAATTAACCACCGATTACAACACATACGAGTGCAAATCCGTGATTTTGGCAACGGGTGTAAAACCCCGCAAAATCGGCGTTGAGCGCGAGGACGAATTGGTGGGAAACGGCGTAAGTTACTGCGCTCTTTGCGACGGCGCGTTCTATTCGGGCGAAGACGTCTGCGTCATAGGCGACGCAAACACGGCACTTCAATATGCGCTAGTTTTGAGCGGCTATTGCAAGAGCGTACACATCTGCACTTTGTTTGACAAATTCTTCGGCGACAAAGCGCTTTTGGATCTCGTGCTTGCTCGTCCCAACGTAAGATACACGCACAATCTCGCTCTCAAAGAGTTTATCGGCGAGGACGAACTTTCCGCTCTCCGCTTTGAAAACACGCAAACCCATGAAAACGTGATCGTGGACGCAAAATGCGCTTTCATTTGCATCGGACAAGTGCCGAACAACACCGCATTTGCAAATCTCGTCGAGCTTGACAAGGCGGGCTATATCGTTGCGGACGAAAACTGCACGACCTCTTGCGAAGGCATCTTTGTCGCAGGCGACTGCCGCACGAAGAAAATACGCCAACTCGTTACGGCGGCTTCCGACGGTTCGATTGCGGCTTTCAACGCATGCGCCTACGCGGACAAAGTGTCCAACCGCTAAGCACTCGGGCGCGGAAAATTCCGCGCCTTTCTTTTCTCAACATATGACGATATTTATTGACGTAGACAACACGATTTTGGATTTTGACAAGTGCGCAAACCAAAGCATAACCGAGGCTTGCGACTTTTTCGGTATCCCGAAAGCGCAAGAACTCTGCAAAATATTTCATCCCTACAACCTTTCTTTGTGGCAACAGCTCGAAAGAAAAGAACTGACTCTCGACGGGCTTTTGGAAAAGAGATTCAACACCCTTTTCGATATGCTGGGCATACGTGCCGACGGACACGCTTTTGAAGATTATTTCCACAAAGGGCTGGCTTCGGCGGCAGTTGCCGTTGACGGCGCAAAAGATTTGCTGGAATATCTTTCGGGCAAGTACGACCTGTACGTCGCAAGCAACGCACCTCTTTCACAACAAAAAAATCGACTCGCAAAAGCCGATTTCGATCGGTATATAAAAGGATATTTCGTGTCTGCGGAAATAGGGCACTTAAAACCCGAAAAAGAGTTTTTCGACGCTTGCTTCAAAGTCGTAAAAGACAAACCGCAAGACGTCTGCATGATAGGCGATTCGATAACCGCAGACATAAACGGCGCGCGCAATTACGGCATGAAAACAATATGGTTTGACAAATACCAAACCGGCAAAAGCGCGGATTGCGACTTCTGCGTCACGTCGCTTGCGCAAATCAAAGATATTTTGTAATCTTCGGCGCAAACCTACCAAAGTTTTTCAAAAATACAAAAAGACCGCGGATGCGGTCTTTTTTTTACATTTGGCTGTCCACCAACGAAAGCAAAACTTTTCGTCCGTCCTCGAGGTTTATATAGAACATATATCCCATTTCTTTGTCGAGATATTCAACGTCTTTCACTTCGTCGATTTCCATTGATACCAATTCTCCGATTTTTGTCAACAGTTGTTCCATGGCGTTTCTCCTATGATTGATAAGCACATTATATGACCCCTTTTGGACAAAAACAAGCCTTTGGGGACAAATAGGGGCATACTATTTTTGTAGAATTATGTAGGAGATTGTCGCATTATGTCGGAAATTGACAATAAATTGACAGACGGCTTTGCAGAACGACTTTGCGACCTTATGCAAGAAAACAAGACTTGCGCCGACGCTCTCGCGCAAGAATTGAACCTCAGTTCGTCCGCAATTTACAAATGGTTGAGAAAGGCTTCCCTTCCCGAATTTGAAAACGCAATCGCGCTTGCGGACTTTTTCGATTGCTCGCTTGACTACCTTTTCGCATTGGATGAAATCGACGCACAATATACGCCGCATCATCCCGCATTGCCGTTTTGCGAGCAGTTTTCAAACGTCCTCACCGAAAAGAAAATGTCCGAATATCGCCTTGTCAAGCTCACCGGCATATCCCGAAGCAAAATAGCTTCCTGGCGAAAAGGCAAAAGCCTGCCCGGCATACATAGCCTCATCACCGTCGCGGACGTTTTGGATTTGACGCTTGACGGACTGGTTGGAAGGTATTGATTGCTCAAACGGCATTGCGGTGGTATCAATCGCCACAATCTGTCTTTTCTTTCTTTTTCACGTCATCCTGAGCTTGCCGAAGGATCTAGGCGTACCGCATATCCCCCCCCCTGTCATTGCGAGCGAAAGCGTGGCAATCTCCGGGGACGGAAACGAGAACTCTTTTGGCGATTGACAAACACCGCATTTGTTTTCGCAATCACTACCGCGCAGAGAATTTGCGCTATCAGCTCAAGCACGGACAAAAGCTCCCACCACAGTTTCGCCAAATTATCTGCTTGGTGAAGCGCACTTTGTGCGGTGATATCGAGCCTATAGCTCGGTGATATCGCAACTGCGTTGCGGATAAACGTTCAAACAATATTGCAATAGAGCAATCATGCGATTTTATTTTCTCCTACTTTTTAATGTTTTTTGTACAGAATTTGTACATTTTTATTCATTGCAGTACACAATTTGTACAATGTCAAGCATGAAGCATCAAATCGGAGAAAATTTAAAGCTATTGCGAACAGGTGCAAACCTCACGCAACAACAGGTTGCCGATGCGTTGGGTATTTCGCGCGTCAACTATACACGGTACGAAAACAATACCGTAAATCCCGACTTTGACACACTCGTTGCGTTGGCGGACTTTTTCGACGTTACGTTGGATTTCCTGTTCAACCGAGATTAAATCCAAAATCGAACCATACGAAAAACACCTGCAAAGCGCAGGTGTTTTTAATAATTACTGAAGTTATCTTACGATGATTGCGTCGCGTTCCGCGCCGACGGAAACGTACTTGATGTTGCACTCAACCGCTTTTTCGATAAATTCGATATACTTGCGCGCGTTGAGGGGCAAATCTTCGTAGCGGCGGCAATTTGCGGTGGAGCAATTCCAGCCGTCAAGATAAATAACGTTGGGCTTTGCGACGTTGAGAGCTTCGCCGGAGGGGAATTCCGTGACGGTTTCGCCGTTGACGTCGTAGCTTACGCATACGGGGATTTTTTCCATTGTGTCGAGAATATCGAGTTTGGTAAGCGCAATTTCGGTTGCCGCTTGCACCATACAGCCGTACTTCGACGCAACCACGTCAAATCCGCCGACTCTGCGAGGACGTCCGGTTGCCGCGCCGTATTCGCCGCCTGCCTTGCGGAGTTGCTCCGCCTCCTCACCGAACATCTCTGCCGTGAACGGGCCTTCGCCGACGCACGTTGAATACGCTTTCATAACGCCGATTGCGTTTTCCACTTTGTGATTGGGGATGCCTGCTCCCACAGGACCGTAAGCCGTGATTGTGGACGAGCTTGTAGTGTACGGATAAATGCCAAAATCGATGTCGCGCAATGCGCCGAGTTGTGCTTCGAGCATGACGTTTTTGCCTGCTTTGAGCGCTTTGTCGAGATAGTAACCCGTGTCGCAGATGTAGTCTTTGAGCGGCGTGCCGTACTTGTCAAACCATTCGAGCAAACCTTCAACGGTGTAACCTTGCGCATGATACGAGCCTTCGATCGTGAGGTTTTTCCATTCGACGATGGTTTCGAGGCGAGAGCGCAAATATTCGGGATGGAGAATATCGCCCATGCGGATTGCCTTTTTCATATACTTGTCCGCATAAATAGGAGAGATACCTCTTCTTGTCGAACCGAACTTCTTGTCGCCGAGTCTGTCTTCTTCGAGGCAGTCTTGCGCGACGTTGTAGGGGCAGCACACAACCGCTTTGTCGCTTATTTTGAGGTTTTGGGGAGTGATGACGATTCCGCCCTCTCTGAGTTTTGCGATTTCTTTGCAAAGATGCTCGATGTCAACGACCATACCGTTTCCCATGACGTTGACTTTGTCCTCGCGCAAAATTGCCGACGGCAAAAGATTGAGCACGAATTTGCCTTTGTCGTTGATGACGGTGTGTCCTGCGTTGTTGCCGCCTTGATAGCGCACCACGACGTCTTGTTTTTCGGAAAGCAAATCGACCATTCTGCCCTTGCCTTCGTCACCCCAGTTGATACCAACAATCGATGTAAGCATACTTATACCTCTAAAATTTAATCCTTATTATATTTCGTCTGTCAGACGTTGATTGCGTTTGTGCCGCCGATGCGGTCTTTGTTGCTTTCAAGAAGAGGATCGACCACTTCGCTTATATACTCTTCGACTTGCTTTTCCGCCCTACCGGTAAAGGCTTTTACGTCGAGGATGGAATCAAGCTCTTCTTTTGAAAGACCGAACGTTGCGTCTTTCAAAATTCTGTCGAGCAAGTCGTTTTCTTTGCCTTCGAGCTTGACGGCTTTGGACGCGGCAACGGAGTGTTGTCTTATCGCCTCGTGCAAAACTTGTCTGTCGCCGCCCTTCTTCGACACGCAGTACATCAAGATGTTTTCGGTTGCCATAAACGGCAATTCGTCACTCAAATGTTTGGCGATAATGCGCGGATAAAGGGTTAAACACCCGATTATGTTGTTGTAAAGTGCCAGTATTGCGTCAACAGCCAAAAACGCTTCGGGGATTGCGATGCGTCTGTTCGCACTGTCGTCGAGCGTCCTTTCAAACCATTGCGCAGATGCCGTGATTGCGGGATTCATACTGTCGCAGATGACGTATCTTGCAAGGGACGCCATGCGTTCGCTCCTCATAGGATTGCGTTTGTACGCCATTGCGGACGAGCCGATTTGTTTGGATTCGAACGGCTCTTCCACCTCTTTGAGATGAGAGAGCAATCTGATATCGTTTGAAAATTTGGTTGCGCTTTGAGCTATTGAACAAAGCACGGAAAGCACGTTGTAATCGACCTTTCTCGAATACGTCTGACCGCTCACCGCATACGTGCCTTCAAAACCCGTTTTTTGCGCTATCGCCTTGTCGAGAGCTTTGACTTTTTCATCGTCTCCCTCGAACAATTCGAGGAAACTCGCAGCCGTACCCGTCGTGCCTTTGCAGCCGAGCAAACGCAGTCTCGAAAGTTGAAAATCAAGGTTGTCGAGGTCGTTTATAAGATCTTGAATATAGAGCGTCGCGCGCTTGCCGACGGTGGTGGGTTGCGCCGCTTGAAAATGCGTAAACGCAAGCGTCGCAAGAGCCTTGTTTTTCATTGCGAAATCACGCAAAGTTTTTATACAAGCAAGCAACTCTTCTCTCAGAACAAGCAAACCTTCGCGCATCTGAACGATATCGGTGTTGTCGCCGACAAAGCAGCTGGTTGCGCCGAGGTGAATAATCGGTTTTGCCTTTGGACACGCTTCGCCGAAAGTGAGGACGTGCGCCATAACGTCGTGGCGAACTTCCTTTTCTTTTTGCGCAGCCATATCGTAGTCGATGTCGTCGACGTGCGCTTTCATCTCGTCGATTTGCTCGTCCGTAATGTCGATACCCAACTCCTTTTCGGCCTCGGCAAGCGCAATCCAAAGTTTGCGCCAAGTGCCGAACTTGAAATCGGGCGAGAAAACGTATTGCATCTTTTTGCTTGCATATCTTTGGCAAAGCGGAGATACGTAAGAGTCCATACAAACCTCAAACAAACAAAAAGTGCTCAATTCTTTTTCAACCGAATGGTTAAAAAAAAATATGAACACTTGCGTTTGCTTATTTATTTTCTAAAACTATATTATCATCGCATGCGCCTTTTGTCAACTTAAATATAGCGGTTGACAACGCACAAAATCATATTTCGCGGCAATCTTTTTCACAACGCGCAAAAACGGTAAAGTCGCAAGAAACACGGCCTGAAATCATATTTTGCGAAAAGTATAATTTTTGCGGTGTGTTTATAATTTGATATAGTCGATGTATAAGTATCCAAATATATTGCATAAATATTGCAAATATTGTGTATATTTATCCATTTTGTTTATAGTCGAATTTTTTTGTCGAAATCTTTTGACATTTGGAATATTATGTCTATAATCGAATCTATAAAAACTTTTGGAGATGCACTTTTATGTTGATGTCGGATTTGTACGGAAGCATGGTTTTCGACGACAGAGTGATGAGCAAGAGATTGCCCAAAGACACTTATCGCGAACTCAAAAGATGTTGCGCTCTCGATTTGCCTCTCTCAAGAGAAACGGCAAACATCGTCGCCAACGAAATGAAAGATTGGGCAGTTGAAAAAGGCGTAACGCACTTCACACACTGGTTTCAACCTCTCACCGGAATCACCGCCGAAAAGCACGATTCTTTCATAGCTCCGACAAAGAACGGCGGAGTCATCATGGAGCTTAGCGGCAAGGAGCTTATCAAAGGCGAGCCCGACGCAAGCTCTTTCCCCAGCGGCGGCTTGCGCTCCACGTTCGAGGCAAGAGGCTACACCGCATGGGATCCCACCTCGTACGCATTCATAAAAGACGGCATTCTTTGCATTCCGACCGCGTTTTGCTCCTACAACGGCGACGCTCTCGACAAAAAAACACCGCTTTTGCGCTCTATGGAAGCAATCAACCGTCAAGGCACAAGACTGCTTGCCATACTAGGCAAAAAAACCGAGCGCATAAACGTATCCGTAGGTCCCGAACAGGAATACTTCCTCATCGATACGGCGATGTATGAAAAAAGAAAGGACCTGTTTTACACCGGACGCACGCTTTTCGGAGCGCGCCCGCCAAAGGGACAAGAACTTTCCGACCACTATTTCGGAGCCATCAAACCCCGCGTGGTCAAATATATGAAAGAGCTTGACGAAGAACTTTGGAAACTCGGCATTTTGGCAAAAACCAAACACAACGAAGTTGCTCCCGCTCAACACGAATTTGCGCCTATCTTCACCACCGTCAACGTTGCCACCGACCAAAACCAGCTCACCATGGAAATCATGAAAAAGGTTGCGGCAAAGCACAATATGACCTGCCTTCTTCACGAAAAGCCTTTCGACGGCGTAAACGGAAGCGGCAAACACAACAACTGGTCTATTTCGACGGATTCGGGCAACCTTCTCGACCCCGGCAAGAGTCCGCAAGACAATGCGCAATTTTTGCTTATACTTGCGGCGGTCATCGCGGCGGTTGACACGCATCAGGATTTGTTGCGCATTGCGGTTGCGTCCGCGTCCAACGACCATCGTCTCGGCGCAAACGAAGCACCGCCCGCAATCGTGAGCATGTTCCTGGGAGAAGAACTCACCGGCATCATGCAAGCAATCGCAGACGGACGCACCTATTCCAGACGCGCAAAATGCGAAGTGGAAATCGGTGTACACGTACTGCCAAAATTCTCCATGGACTCCTCCGACCGCAACCGCACTTCACCGTTTGCGTTTACGGGCAACAAATTTGAGTTTCGTATGCCCGGCTCGTCGCAATCTATCGCAAGCGTCAACCTTGTGCTAAACACCATTATGGCGGAGCAGTTCGAACTATTTGCCGACGAGCTTGAAAAAGCAAGCGATATAAATCAAGGCATCACGGATATAATCAAGCGTGTGATGAAGGACCACGGCAAAATCATTTTCAACGGCAACAACTACTCCGACGAATGGACAAAAGAAGCCGAAAAAAGAGGTCTGCTCAATCTTCCGTCCACAATTGACGCACTGCCGTATATCACAAGCCAAAAGAACATCGACCTGTTCAAACGCTTGCACGTTTTCAGCGAGGCAGAACTCAAATCGAGAGAGGACATCTACGTCCAAAACTACTGCAAACTTCTCAACATCGAAGCAATGACGATGCTGGATATGGCAACGATGGACATCATCCCGGCAGTCATCAAATACAAAGGCGACGTTGCGAAATCCGCAAACGCAAGCATTGCGCTCGGCGTTGACGCAGACGAAGAAAAAGCGATTTGCAAAGACCTTGCATCGCATATAAAAGACGCAACAGAGTGCGTCAACGCTCTCAAATCCGCTTTGCAAAAAGCGCACTCTTTGGGCGAAAACGTAACCGGCGGTCGTTGCTATCATGACGAAGTGCTTGTCGCAATGGCAAATCTCCGCAAGGTTGTGGACGAGATGGAATTGCTCACCGCAAAAGAGTATTGGCCCGTGCCTTCATACGGCGACCTGCTCTTCTCCGTGCATTGATAAACCCCTCGATTTTACACAAAACAAACTTTTATATATGCAAAAGCGACGGAAAAACCGTCGCTTTTGTTATAATTGCTTTATTATTGTCCTTTGTATTTCGATTGTTGTAGGAGAGTTTTCCCTGCTCGAATCAACAGCTTATCTCTTGTTTTTGACAAGCTCTCTTGCCGCGTCCGCAATATCTTTTGCGGTGAGATGATACTGCTCGCTCAAATACGCGTTCTTGCCGACTTGTCCGAACTCGTCTTGCACGCCCACGAGCTTCATCGGAACGGGAGCGTTTTGACACACCACTTCGGCAACCGCGCTGCCGAGTCCGTTGCACACGTTGTGATTTTCACACGTGACGATCGCGCCCGTTTCTTTTGCACACTTGATTATCGCGTCTTTGTCGATAGGTTTCCAAGTGTGGATATTCACGACTCTTGCGTCAATACCTTCTTGCTTCAATGCTTCCGCCGCCTCGACGGCTCTTGCAACCATAATTCCGCTTGCAATCAAAGTGACGTCTTTGCCGCCCTTTATCTCGACTGCTTTGCCAAGTTCGAAGTTCAACGATTCGTCAAAAACCTTTTCCGCTTTTTTGCGTTGCATGCGGATGTACACCGCGCCGGGATAATCGACGATTTGGTCAACCGCTTTTTCAAGCATTGTTGCGTCGGTAGGTTCGAAACACACCATGTGCGGCACGGCTCTCATAAGAGCCATATCCTCAAACGGCATATGAGTGCCGCCGTTGTACTCCGCCGTAACGCCGGGATCCGATCCGACTATTTTCACGTTTTGATGTGCGTATGCCACGGATATGAAAATCTGATCGTAGCATCTGCGAGTTGCAAACGGGCCGAAACTATACGCAAACGGAATTTTGCCCATCGTGGACATGCCTGCCGCTATGCCGATCATGTTTTGTTCGGCAATACCGACGTTGACGAATCTTTCGGGAAATTCCTGTTTGAAAACTTTTGTTGCGTGGCAACTCATAAGATCCGCTTCGATGACGACGATACGATCGTCGGTTTTTGCTCTTTGAACGAGTGCGTTTGCAAGCGTCTGACGCATTTCTCTTTCATCTGTCATAGCTCAATACCTCCCCGTTTCCTTTCTCCACATTTCTTCGGAGATGCTCATGCTGTGGCAGTTTGCCGCCGCCTCCGCAAAAGACGCGCCCTTGCCTTTTACGGTGTTGAGCACAATCATATTTGCTCTTTCGTGTTGAGATTTCGCATTGTCGATTGCGTTTGAAATCGCCTCTATATCGTGTCCGTCGATGCTTTGCACGTAGAAACCGAACGCTCTCCACTTGTCCTCGACGGGAGCGATGTCGTTTATATCGCAAACCGCGCCGTCGAGCTGCATCTTATTGTAGTCCAAAAGCAAAATTAAATTGTCAAGACGGTGAGAGCCTGCAAACATACTCGCTTCCCAAACCTGACCTTCCTGGCTTTCGCCGTCGCCGATAAAGCAATATACGGTGGCGGGATTATTATCCGTTTTTGCCGCAAGAGCCATACCGACCGCACACGAAACACCTTGTCCGAGCGAGCCTGCCGTCATATCGATGCCGGGGGTTTTGTTCATGTCGCAGTGCGATGGAAGATTTGTGCCGTTTTGATTGAGAGTTTTAAGCCACTCTTTTGGGAAATACCCTTTGTCTGCAAGCACGGCGTACATCGCAGGGCCTGCGTGGCCTTTCGACATAACGATTCTGTCGCGGTCAAATTTCTTGGGATTTTTAGGGTCGACGTTTGCTTTTGCATAATAAATGACCGTCAAAGCATCCATAACCGACATTGCGCCGCCGATGTGTCCCGAACCGAATCTGCCGATGGTTTCGATGACGTCGTCGCGGAGCTGTCTTGCCTTGGCGGTCAAAAATTGTTTTTGAGTAGTGTCCATGCTACGCCTCCTGACTGATGACAACAGTATAGCATTTACGACGGCTCTTTTCAAGCGTTGATTGCTTTTTGTTACAATCTTATTCCGATGAGTTCGCTTGCCCTCTGTTTGAGCCTCGCTTTCTCGCCGGGAAGAAGAGTTGAAGAAAAAATTTCTCCCCTTTGCTTTGCAAAAGCAAGCATTTTAAATTCGCTCATTTTCGCGATGTCCGGGAAATCTATGCCGCCGCCCGTCCTGTTTGCCAAATCGAAAAGCAAAATCGCGCATCTTGCCTTTTGCTCGTCTATGCCGAATCTTGCGGCAATCGCCCTGACGTTTTCGCCGCTCTTGTTTGACAAAACCGCCTCTTTTGCAATTTCTTCTTCATAAAACTTGACGATTTCGTCGGACAACAAATCGCAAAGCCCTGCCTGCGCAACCTTGCTCGGAGCAAAGGCTCCGCATATCGCAAACAGTGCTATTACCGTCAAAATTCCGCTTGTCGCCAGCACAATAAGTCTTTTTGAAAGCTGCATATTTCACCTCCGCAATAGTTTGCAAAGATTTTTCGAGAATATACAGCGTTTTTACGTTTTTTATAAAAAGTCAAACACGCCTACCGTCAAAATTGATTTTGCATGCATAGACCTTAAATTGTTTAGATCAAATCTTCTATGCCGAACAGTCCTCTTTCTTTTTTTACTATAAAGTGCATCGCCCTCATTGCGCCTTCTGCATACACCGCGCGTGAAAACGTTTCGTGCACAACGGTTATGCGCTCTTTTCCCGTGTCGATGACGATTGCGTGTTCGCCGAGCGACCGCCCAAGCCGCAAAGAGTGTACGTTTACCTCGCCCCTTACGCGTTCGCCCCCTCTGCCGACAACCACTTTGCCGAAGTTTCGCTCCTTTACTATGCCGTTTGCAATCGACAATGCCGTTCCGCTTGGAGAATCCAATTTTTTTGAATGATGCGCCTCAATAATTTCTATGTCGGCGTCGGGAAAAACCGTCGCCAGTTTTGCGCAAAACGTTTTGATATGCGCGATTGCAATCGACATGTTGCTTGCCATAAAAACGGGTATATCCTCGCTTGCGCGCACCGCGCACGCCCTCTCGTCATCGGTATGCCCCGTGGTTGCCAAAACAAGCGGAATATGCTTTCTCAGAGCAAAATTTACAACTTCGTTTGTTGCGGTATGCAAGGAAAAATCCACGATTACGTCAGCGTTTTCTTCAACGTCCGCAATAGTGCCGTACTTCATAATCGCATTTAATCCGCGCTCGGCGCAATCCGTGCGATACGCATTGTCTACGGCAACGACTTCGATATTTTCCGACGCCTGCAAAAGCGCAAGCATTTGCGCCCCCATACGTCCCGACGCTCCGACAAGAATAACTTTCATACAAAAGCATATTTTATATGGTATTTTTTTATACTATTTCACGCAGCTTACATGCCGAAAACAGAGAAATCCGCATATTGCGGATTTCCGTTTTTTGTTTTCTTCGTCGATGTTATCTTGTGCGTATTATCAATCGATTTCGTCGGCTAAACGCTTGCAACGTCAAAACAGTCCTATTATTTTGCCGTCGTCGGTCACGTCGATACGCTCGGCGGCAGGGGATTTAGGAAGCCCCGGCATCGTCATTATCTCGCCCGTAAGCACAACGATAAAGCCTGCTCCGGCACTGACTTTTACGTTTTTGACGTTGACGGTGAAATGCTCGGGCGCGCCCAAAAGCGATGCGTCGTCCGAAAAACTATATTGAGTTTTTGCAATGCAGACAGGCAAATTCGAAAACCCGAGTTTTTCGAGGTTTGCAATTTGTTTTTGCGCTGTGGACGTAACGGATATGCCGTCGCCGCCGTAAACTTTGCGCACGATTTTTTCGATTTTTTGAGATATGGAATCGCCATCCTCATACGCAAAAGAGAAATCGCCTTTTTCTTGTTCGCAAAGTCGCACGACTTCTTTTGCAAGCGCTTCGCCGCCCTTGCCGCCGTCCGCCCACACGGTTGACAAAACGGTGTTTACGCCAAGCTCTTTGCATTTTGCGATGATAAAATCAATCTCTTTGTCCGTGTCTGTCGGGAAGCGGTTGATTGCCACGACGCACGGCAATTTGTAAACGTTTTTGACGTTTGAAACGTGGCGCAAAAGGTTTGGCACGCCCTTTTCGAGAGCCTCGATATTTTCGTTTGCAAGGTCTTGTTTTTGCATACCGCCGTGCATCTTCAACGCACGCACGGTTGCCACCACTACCACTGCGTCGGGTGTGAGATTTGCCTTGCGGCACTTGATGTCAAAAAACTTCTCTGCGCCGAGGTCTGCGCCGAAACCTGCCTCTGTAACTGCATAATCGGCAAGATAAAGTGCCGTTTTGGTTGCAATCACGCTGTTGCATCCATGCGCGATGTTTGCAAACGGGCCGCCGTGAACAAGCGCGGGCGTACCTTCCAAAGTTTGCACGAGATTGGGTTTCAACGCGTCTTTCAACAGTGCGGTCATTGCCCCTTGCGCCTTTAAGTCCGCACAAGTTACGGGCTTATCGTCGTAGGTGTACGCAACTATAATTTTGGAAAGTCTTTCTTTCAAATCGGCAAGCGAATTCGCAAGGCAAAGCACCGCCATAACCTCGCTTGCGACGGTGATGTCGAAACCATCCTCTCTCGGCGTTCCGTTCGCTTTTCCGCCGAGACCGTCCACCACGAAGCGCAATTGTCTGTCGTTCATATCCACGCATCTTTTCCACGTTATTTTGCGCGGATCTATGCCGAGAGCGTTGCCCTGCTGAATGTGATTGTCAAGCATGGCGGCAAGAAGATTGTTTGCAGCTCCTATTGCGTGGAAATCTCCCGTAAAATGCAGATTGATGTCTTCCATCGGCACGACTTGCGCATATCCGCCGCCTGCCGCACCGCCTTTCACGCCGAACACGGGGCCGAGGGACGGCTCGCGCAAAGCAACCATTGCGTTTTTGCCTATACGTCTGAGTCCGTCGGCAAGTCCTATCGTCGTTGTGGTTTTCCCCTCTCCGGCGGGTGTGGGCGTAATTGCCGTGACAAGCACGAGTTTCCCCTTTTCGCCACCCTTTTCCAAAACAGGCGCATAGTCGATTTTCGCCTTGTATTTGCCGTAATTTTCAATCAAATCGAGGTCGATACCGCATTGTTTTGCAACCTCGCAAATTGGAAGCATTTTTGCGCTTTGCGCAATTTCGATGTCCGATTTATACGTCCCGTTCGCCATATTGTCACCGCCGTGTTTGTAGATATAAAAAGTATAGCACTTCGATCATGTTTTCACAACAAGATATTTCGGATGCGGTTCGGCATGCCTGAAAAACTCTTTCTGTCGAAAATCAAAAACATCTTTGAGTTGCATAAAAACACCTTTGAGTTGCATATACTTGACTTTGTGTCAAATAAGTGATACAACATTCGACGAAAAAAATATGGAGGAATCCAAAAATGAAAGATTTTGCAAAAAAGTATATCGATTGGTATCAAGGTCTTGACAAGGTTGTGAAAATTCTGCTCTGCATCCTTTGGGATATACCCTCAAACCTTTATCGTCTTGCCAAGAGTGCGAAAAATGACAGCGTCGCGGGCATCGTGCTTGCAATCGTCCTTATGATATTCGGTGGCTGGGTGCTGTGTGTCATCGACATCGTTTCACTTGCTCTCAAAGACAAGATTTATTGGATCGACGATCTAAAAGACGACAGCGATTGCGATTCGAACTGTTCCCATTGCTCCTCTTCCGATTCTTGCGACAAGAAAGCAGACGATGCAAAAGACGGAACGGTTGAATAATCCGACGCAATTTACAAAAGATGCACCGACAAGATGTTAAGTCAAATCGGTGCATTTTTTTCTTGCATCGCAAGCATTAATGCTTTATCATTATAAACACAAAGCGACGTCGTATAAATTAGACAGGCGACGTCGCCGAAAATATTTAAAGAGGTAAACGCTATGAAAAAAATATTTGCAATCACGATTTGTCTTATAATCGCCGTTGCCGCCTGCTTCGGTCTTGTTGCGTGCGGCGATACCGACGATAACGAAGGCGGACAAAGCACTCCGACGAGAAACGACAACGCTTGGTTTTCTCAAGAGGAACTTTCCGCGCGCGGATTGGCAAACTTGCCTGCCCCGCAAAACCTCACCGGCAAAATCAATACGGATATAATGTGGTTTAGAAACGGATATTTCTTCTCTCAACCCTGCCCCGATGAAGAAACATTCAATGCAAACGCACAAATATATTTCGACTATTTCAAAACAAACTATGACAAGCGTTTCGGTGTGGCGTCCATAAAGGCCATTTCGGCAGACAACGTCGATACTTGGTATAATATCACACAAAAATCGGAGCTGTCCGACTATTTCGATGACAATCCGAGCAAACTGTATAAATTCTACTATGTACAGGACACGACACTCGGAGATGACAATTGCATCGTCAAAAACTCCGTCTATACGTTTGAAATCAGATATGAATTCAGCACAAACGACAACACCTATCTTTTCAAAATGATAATCGAAAGTGCGGATGCGTCCAAAAACGGCACCATGTTATTTCACTATGTTTTGAAATAATCGCCTCGATTAAAAAAGCACGCCTCCGATGCGAAGTCCGACAAGTCTTACAAAACGTAAGTTATACGGTTCGCTCGGAGGCGTGCTTTTCTATTTTGAGAATATCAAATGGTCTTTTTCATTCAATTTGTTTTGTGTTTCTTTTTTGCTTTTTGCTCGTCGTATTGCTTGACCGCACTCTCGAAGTCGATTTCTTTCAGATTACCTTTTGTTGCGAGATAGCAATGCTTGCCAAGAGCAAATATGTATCTGTCGTGATCGATGCTGTCGCTATACACGTTTTCCACCTCGACGTTTGGCAAAATCTCGTTAAGACGGCGCACTTTTTCCTCTTTTCTGCACACCTTGCCAAGCAAATGCCCGTTCTTTTTGCTGTGCGGAGATGCGATGCAATAGTCGATTTTCATACGCTTTGCGATCTCTTCGATGAGAAAATCGGGGCTTGCGCTGATGAGCACGACTTTTCTGTTCGGGTCTCGATTTTCGGGTTTAAAGAAGTCGTAAATGTCCTTTTGATGTTTATCCCAATACTTTTTGACGGTTTTGTCGGTGTTGATAAGGCTTACGAAATTGAACGCTATTTTTTTGAATACGGGAACGGGCAATATCTTTGTGACCATCAAAAATCCCCAAAACAGTTGGAACGGAAGCAGCACCAGCGTCCACGGACAGTGCGCCATGCTCCAAAACCAATAATGCAATGCGCTGTCGTAAGGGATTGCCGTTTTGTCGAAATCGTAAATGTCAACTTTCATTTTGCCGTCGTTTTCCATATTGTTGTAAGTATATCATATATATGTATAAAAAGAAAGACCGTATTTTTAATAAAAAGGGGTTAAATTTAATAAAAGTTTAAGATACAATTTGTAATATAGGTTTGAAAATAGTAAAATACCCTTTTATTTGACGGAGGTGCGTATGAGAATACTGCTTGTAGAAGATGAAAAGGAACTGTCGAGAGCACTCGCTCAAATGCTGATGAAGGACGGCTACGACGTCGATTGCGTATACGACGGCTCTGACGGCTTGAATTTTGCATCGACGGGAATGTACGACATGATTTTGCTTGACGTGATCATGCCCAAAATGAACGGTTTTGAAGTGCTTGCCACTTTGCGCCAAAGAAAACTCGAAACCCCCGTGATTATGCTCACGGCCCTCACCGACGAAAACGACAAAATATCGGGACTTGACAAGGGTGCGGACGACTACGTGTCGAAGCCCTTCTCTTTCAACGAACTTTCCGCTCGTATCCGCGCGGTGCTTCGCAGAAGAGGCAAACTTCTTTCGGACAACAAGCTCGAATATCAAAACGCGTCGCTCGACCTCACCACGTTTACGCTCTCCACGCAAAACGGAAGCATCAACCTCACAGGCAAGGAATTCGAGCTTTTGAGATACCTGTTCGAATACCCCAACTTCGTTGCGACAAAGGAAAATCTTATCCTCAAAGCATGGGGACTCAACAGCGAGTTCGAATCCAACAATCTCGAAGTGTATATGTCCTTTTTGCGCAAGAAGCTCACTCATCTGGGCGCAAATTTCACGATAGAATCGGTGCGCGGAGTCGGATACAAACTCTCCCAATCCAAAATGTAAAATTCAAGGCGCGCACGTCGCGCCTTTTAATTTGCGCAAAAACAACTTTTATCGCTTGATTTTGCACATGTAAACACCTTATAATGTGATATATGGAAATCATCAGAAAACAACGTATAAACTACACCGTGACAACCACTGTCATTGCGGCAATCTTTTTGCTTGTGGTGCTGGGCGGTCTTTTCGGCGTTGTGTACGGCTCGAACGATATGTTTATCAACAAGGCTCTTGACAAGGCTCTCGAAGATCCCGAAAACTACAACAATGCCGTTGCCAACGATTTGCGTTGTATCTTTATCTACAAATACGACGACGGGCGCAATCCCTACATCGACGGCAAAGTGGACGTTTACGGCGACGACGCAACGGATATCGTGCTCAAAGCCATCACCGTCGGCGACGGTAAGTTCGAACACAACGACATGCATTTTATCGTTGCCAACAGACAGTATCCGAACGGCACGCTCTATGCGCTTATCGACCGCACAAGCTATCACAAACAGCTTACCAACACTGCCGTCATGGTGACGTTGCTGTATTGTTGCTCCGTCGTGTTCGTCGCGCTTCTTGCGCTGTTGTCGTCCGCAAGACTGCTCTTCCCGGTTGCCTCGGCAATGACAAAACAACGCGATCTTATAGCAAACGCTTCGCACGAGCTAAAAACCCCGCTCACCATAATAGCGACCAATCTGAGCGTCATCAAGAGCGAGCCGGACTCCACCGTCAAGGACAACGAAAAATGGATTGCGTCCATATCGACGCAACTCGTGCGCATGCGCGACCTTATCAACAGCATGCTTGAACTGAGCAAGCTCGAACAGAGCGAATTGCCCAAACAAGACGTGAATTTCAGCGAAATATTCGAGGGCGCATGCCTTGAATTTGAAGCTACGTGCTTTGAAAAAGACGTCAAACTCATCACCGAAATCCAGCCCGATTTGCACGTGTACGGCGAACCTAAATCTCTTGAACGCCTTGCGGTGATCCTTTTGGACAACGCAATCAAATATTCGGGCGACAAAGGCAAAGTCGGCGCAAGGCTTTTTGCGGACGGAAAGCGCGTGCATTTGTCGGTTATGAACACCGGCGAGTGCATATCCAAGGAAGATGCAAAGCACGTTTTTGACCGCTTCTACCGCACTGACGGCGCAAGACAAAACAAAGATAACCAAAGTTTCGGACTCGGATTGTCGATCGCGGCTGCGACGGTCAAAGCGCATTGCGGTGAAATCGACTGCCACGGTATAGAGGGCAAAGGCACCGTTTTCGACGTGTATCTGCCCACTCTCAAACTCAAAAAAGACGGCACGCCGATCGAGCCGAGAAAGAAAAAGAAATTGTTTGAACTATGAAAAACGCGTCGAAAGACGCGTTTTCCACTAATAACAGTCAATTTATTATTCAAAAATAAAATACCCTCTTCCTCACGTGTTTCCCCTACCGCCGTTCCCCCTCTTCGCAAACTTGAGGGAATCCACGACGTCCGCTCCGCGTGGGGACACACTCGGCTCTCGCATAGATAGGGACAATTCCCTGCTTATGCCACTGCGCTTTGTGCGCCAGGCATGGCCATCAACACGGCGCAGTCGCTTGTACTTTTCATCAAGCTCGGCGCTCCAAGGCTCGCCGCCATTGCGGCTCGAAATCCGTCACGCTAAAAGTTTTAATGTTAATCTAGCTTTTGATCTCCGAACTTTATTGCGCCGGTTTTGCGCATAAGTTCACTCACTCCAAACGAGATTGCGGCAGGAAGGATAAACAAACAAAGCACAATTCCTACGCCAAGTTGCCAGTCGGGTATCACCCCTTTCGATTCGGCTATTGTGCCGAAAATGCCGACAAGACCGCTCGTGCCCATACCGCCGCCCGATGCGTTGCAACGAAGTCCCATAAGCACTGCGACCAGTCCGCACACTGCGCTTGCGACGATTTCCGGCACCATAATTGCAGGTTTTCTCATTATGTTCGGTATTTGAAGCATACTTGTGCCGATTCCCTGCGAAACAAGACCGCCGACGCCGTTTTCTCTGAAACTCGCAACGGCAAAACCAATCATATGCGCCGAGCAACCCGCCACTGCCGCACCGCCCGCGATTGCAAAAACGTCGGGGTTGGCAACAGCGGTTGCGCTTGTTGCGATTGCAACCCAGATTGCCGCCGACGACGTGGGCATAGTGAGCAAAATGCCCATAACGACGGCCACGAATATGCCGACGATGATTTTGACCGCCGTGCCTGCCTCGATTGCAAGAACGATGAGCTTTGCAAGCAAATCTATAAGTTTGATAAACGGCCATGCAAGGAATATCCCCGCAAGGCACAAAAGCATCATACCGAGCGGAATGAGGATTATGTCGAGTTTGGTTTTGCCTGCGTACAACGATGCGATTTCAACGGTGAGCAAAGACACGACGTATGCGCCGACGGGATTGCCGACCGCTCCGAACGCAATCGTAAACGATGCGCCACCACAGAGTGCGCCCACGAGATTGCCTGCAAATGCGCCCACAAGTCCCGTAACCGCCGCCGTAAAAATAACAAGCGGTTTTGCGCCGAGTTTGTGAGCGATTCCTATGCCGATGCCTGCGCCCATGAGCATCTTTGCAATGCTTGCGATATATCCGAGCACTTTTGCAAACGAGTTGTCACCGCACCAAGACGCGATTTGAGCAAGAATAGTGCCTGCGATGAGCGTGCAGAAAAGTCCTTGCGCCATACCGGAAAAAGCGTCGATAAAGTAACGTTTGCAATACTTTTTGACAACCGCAAGAGCCTTTTTGCCCTTGTTTTCATGCTTTGCGTATTCTGCAAGAATACCGCCGTTGTCGCTTTCTTGTTCATCGACGGTTTCGTCGGTTTGGCACACCGTTTCGCATTGTTGAACATCCGACTGTTCTTTGTCGTTATCGGCGTTGTTTTGAGTCGTTTCTTCATCAAAAACGATGTCGTTTTTTATGTCTTTATCGTTGTTTTTTTGCATTTTTACATCCGTTTTGCATTGTAAAATGCCGTTTTTATTTTATCGCAAAAATATGCGTTCATTTGCTTTCTACGTCCACGATTTTCATTTCGGACGACGGAGCAACAACCTCAACTTCGTCGTGCTTGTCGTCATCGGAAATATTGTTTTTTGCCATAATCTTCATTGCCGCACCCACACAAAGCGAAAACATATTTTCCAAATCGGTTTTGGTGAGTGATTTTTCATGATGCGCATAATCCTTTGACACAATAGTTGCGGTGGGATTGCCGTTTTTGGCAAACGCATTCGAGATGAAACCGTGCAGCGAATTGAACTTGTGCGCAAACGTATCGTGGGGCATTGTGGACACGGTGATGCCCTGCTCTATCGCGCTTGCGTGAACGCTGGACACGACGTCGAGAGAAAAGTCGATATTGCGGATTGCGTCGCACTCGGCAACTTGGAAATTGCCGCTCAGAATATCCCCTATCGCAAGCACCGTTGCCGAGGCAAATTCCGGGTGAGCCTCGACGAACGCGCGCGAGCCGCAATGCCCGGCGTTTTCCGCACCGAAGGAAACGTACACAATCTTTGCGTCGTCCGCAAGGAGTTCGGGTTGTTCGGCAAAATATGCGTACGTTGCCATTGCGATTGACGTTGCAACGCCGTTGTTTTCGCGCGCAAATTTTTCAAAGGGCGAGAAGTGTATCACAAACGCCGCAATACCGAAAATGCCCGATACAAACGGCAAAATGGTAAATGCGCTTATCTTTGCAGCAACGTTTGCACCCTCCGTGCCGATTGCCATCTTCAAGATGCAAAACAGAATGAAAATAAACACTGACACCGGCGCGACAATCATGCAAAGTTTTCTGACAAGATTGAAATCCTTGACGGGACTGCCGAGCGTTGCGTCGTGGTTGTCGCAGACGATGAGAACGTTTTTGGCATTTTTGGCGTCGTTGCAACTTTCGCTGACGACGTTGTATGACACTTTTTTAGGCAAAACCTTGCCGAGTTTGCTATTGCCCAGATACATAAGCAAAAACACGCTGCCGCCGCCGAGGAACATCACAAGGGACAAGAGCGTGAGCATTGCGCCCGTCACTCTGCCGCCTGCAAAAGACACAAAATACATCACGTAGCAAATCGCATACCAAATGCCGATAAGCAAAAACGAACCTCTGCCCAAAAGCGGCGAGGCGTCAAATGCTTCGAGACGAGTTCTTGCGTCGGTTTCGTCGTGCAAGCGATTGCGGATTGCTCTTGCGCAAGCGGTTTCGTCCTTGCTTGCGGCTATGCGATGCGGATACTTTTCAAGCTCATGCGAAAAGTCCTCGACGAAATCCATCGCACTTTGCATGTCTTCCTTGCTTATTACGCTGTGTTTCTCTTCAAGACCTGTCATGTTTCTATTATAGCATGCTTTTTGAATTTATCAACCTTAATCCCTCACACAAAACGGCAAAAAGAAAAGGCGCGACCGCGCCTTCTCTTTTTATGCCTTTATTTTGCAATTATGTTTTATGCCGCAAAGGTGTACACAAACCAACCGTCTGTTTCAACAGCGGGTGCGAGATTTGTGTATTGTGTTGAATCATAAGCCTTTGCACCGAGTTTGACGGAAACCGCAACGCCTGCGCTTGCGTTTACGTCTGCCTTGACGCCGAGTTCAACGCCGTTTGCTTCGCTGATATCGAGAGTGACTTCTGCGGTGCAAGCAAACATTTCGTTGAGGAAGGTCTTAACTTTTTCTGCATCCGCTTTGTCGCCGTAGGTTGTGCCTGCAACTTTGAGTGCGTTTGCAAATACGGGGAGCCAACCGTCTTTGTCGTTTGTGATGAGAGTTTCGGTAAACGGTTTTGCATCCTTAACCCACCAGATCTTGCCGATTGTGGTGACTGCGTTGCCAACGGTTGCATAGTTGCCCTTGAATGCCTTGTTGTCGTTGGTTGCAACAACGAGTTTGCCTTTTGTGGACTTGATGAGAGGAAGCGCTGCAACGACTGTGTCTGCAACCTTGGTGATGATAGGATCGGTTGCAACGGCTGTACCTGCATTGCCATCGGTCTTGGGCGGGAACAATTTGTTCAGCACTTGTTTGATGAGACCTTGTACCAATTGAGGAACGTCAATGCCATTCCATACAGCACCTTGGAAGCTCTTGTTGAGCGGGACGACTCTTTCTTGAGGATCTTTTGCAAGTTCCGCTTCGATATCGCAACCGAAGAATTTGGTCGCAAATGCTTTCAAAGCCGCGTCTTCCGCATTGCCCTTGAAGAATGTGGTCTTCACAAAGCTGTATGCATAGTCGCCGAACAGTCTGACAAGCGTGTCGAGGATCTTAACGTCACCGATTTTTGCTTCTTGATTCACTTTGACTGCCAATGTGCCGTTTACGAATGATGCTTCGACAATATTGACGCCTTTGTATGTCAATGCCGCATTTGCAACAGTGCCGTTGTTTTCCTTGTTTTTGAGATCGAGTTTGCCGTTCAACGTGAGTGCGAGAGTGCCGTCGAGAACGATGTTGTCAAGTCCGCCGCCGATTGCAGTGTTGACTTTGGAGAATCTTGCATAACCTTCTTTGTCGAAAGCAAGAGCGTTGAGCGTGATGCCTTTGAGGTCGATTGCAACTTCTGCATCGAGAACAACGTCTTGGGTGTAGTTGCTCTTTGCGGTTGCCATGGAGTTTTCAATTTCACCCTTGCTTGCTTTTGCAAAGTCAAGATCGGTGATTGTGATTGCAACGACGGGATGTACGTCAACTACGTTTGCGTTTTCACCTTCGATTGCGGGAAGACCTGCTCTGATGGTGAAAGAATCGATTGCATCGTTCTTGGTTGTGAATTCAAGAGCGAGATCCAAACCGTCGATCACATCGAGGAGTCCTTTGAGGCTCTCGGGAAGGCTGCCGCCAATCATGCTGAGCATATCGAGAACGGAAGGAGCGAGTTTGGTCACGTAAGTGGTGACACCGTTTTCGGTCGTTGTGGTCGTTTCATCGTTGACAAAGAATTCTGCAACGGTGTTGTTTGTCAAAATATTTTTAATGTTGATGTTGCCTTGTGCGTCGAATGCGTCGTCTGCTTTGATACCAAGCGCTTCAAGCACACCGCTGATCGTCCCCTTTGCGGATTCGATGTCGATGTCGAACACTTTCAAAACGTCGCCGATGAGGACGTTGAGATCCCAACTGCTACCCATGTTCTTGGTGAGAGCCGTGATGATTTGAGCAATGGTCTTTCCCTCTTTGGTGACTTGTCCTTTATCGTCTACCTTGTCCTTTATAACCTTGTCGGTGAACACAAAGTTGTAGAAGTTCTTGTTGTAGGTATCGTTGAGATAGCTGAACGGAATTTGAACGTGTTGACCTGCGTAGTCGATATAGAGGTTGTCCACATCGTTGAAGAAGTAGTACGCAGAGAACCAGTTTTCACCGCTGGTGGGATCGTAGAACTTCGCCTTGATCGCGGTGTTGGTGCTCTTGTCGGTGCCGCTTGATCTGTCAAGCACTACGTCGAGCAAAATGCCGAGGTCGATGCTGTCTTTCACGCTTCCGTTGCCGTCTGCGAAATCAAGAGCTACGGTAAGACCGAGGCTGACTTTGAGATCGTCTGTTTCGCCGATCTTTTCGCCGCCGATGCCGGTGGATTTTTCCCAAAGCGTGTTAAAATAGTTCTTCACATTCGCGGTTGTGTCGGGCGGTGGGGGGGGCGTATTGTTGCCACCGTTGTTTCCACCTTTGTCCTTATCGCCGCAAGCGACGAGAGAGAACACCAAAACCAACGCAAGAACCACGATGAGAAGTGATCTGATGCTGAGTTTTTTCATAATTGCCTCCTAATAATTTGCCATCGTTTTAATACGTCCGCACGCACGCATATGCGTAGTATGGATATATTTGTACTTATAATTATATTATAATAAAAAAAGGTTGTCAACACACAATCTTTTTCTCACCGCCCTTGTGTGCCGATTTTTGCGGAAAATTTTGGATATATTCGACAAAATTCGCGCATGCAAGAAAAGAGAAACGTTTAAAAACGGCACTCAATCGAGTGCCGTTTTTCATTTTGTGCAGTTATAGGGTTTGTTATGCCGTTATAGATTCCGCCGTTTCGTCGCTGTCGCCGTCTTCGGGTTTTCCGACGCCGACGCCGTTTTCATCCGCCGCTTTCGCTCTCAAAATACGATCGCGCGAATCCTCGGTGCGTTTGCGAGTCTTTTCTCCCATATCGCGGCATACGCCCGCAGCAATGATGAGCACTGCGCCGATTGCGCCGAAGATTGCCATCCAGTTGCGCAATGACACCACGTTGATGACCGCCATGAGCAAGTTGTCGCTGTCAACCCACGTTGCTTGCATGTAACCGAGCATACCGTAGGGTGCGTTCATCGGGAAGAGATTGATTGCAATCAAACCGTTGTCGTCGATGCAAAGGCCGATGCTGAGTTGCGCTCCGCCCGCCGCGGCTTTGACAACTTCGATAAGGTCTTCTTGCATAAGTCCGCCGAGTCCGTCGATGAGCGTCGGGAATGCATTGAGCACGTTTTGCACGATGCCGTAGATTTGGTTGCCGAGCAAGTTGGCGATGTCAAGCGTGGTCAAAGCCATCGGATCGCCGAGCATGTCGAGAACGAGCCAGGAAAGCGGGCGCTTGGTCACGCCGTTTTCGTACATTTGCCATCCGTCCTCGTTGAAGCCGTACTTGACTTCTATACTGTTGCCGTCCTGATCGGTGATCGTGCCCGTGTATTCAAACTTGCCGCCGTTCGCTTTGAACTTTTCGACGAGTTCGGGATCGTAGAGTTGATACAGGCAGTTGCCGTCCTCGGTGTAAGTGAGTCCGCCCGCTCCGTTGTAAGAGCTTTGAGTGTAGGACCAGCCTTGGTTGAGGATAAGACGCAAGACGATAGGCACTGTCATACGACCGCTCATTTGTGCGTAAAGAAGAAGCGGATCGTCATAAGTGAGATAGCCGTCTTGGTTGAAGCTGTCGTAGTTTTGTTGGAAGAGAGCTTTAAATCTGGGATTGTTGAAGCCTTCTTTCAACATGCCTTCATAATCGTAATACGTGTAGATATAATCGAGTATGGAAAGCGCGACCGCACGTCTTGTGACGTTGTTGTAGAAGCAGAAGTCGTAGTCGTTGAGGACGTATTGATTGTAGATGAACTCGTAAAGCTCATACTTTCTCGCATTGGATTTGAGAGCGTCGACTTCAACTTGAATACCGTTGATGCCCGTCTTTTCGTACGTCTTTTCGTAGGACTTCACTCTCTCGTTTATGAAAGAATTTTTGTATTTGATGATTTTGCCGTTGTCCTCGGTGTGCGCGATGAGAGTTTTGTAGGAGAAATCTCCGTTTTCGGCAATCTTGCCGTCTGCGCCGTAGTTGTTGAGGTTGCCGTTGAGAAGGTTGTACATGATGAGATCTCTCTCGAGTGCGGCATTCTTTTCCGCCTGAGCCGAACCGTTGTAATACAAATCTTCACAATAGAGCGTGTTTTGCGTTGCAAATGCGATGACGTCGGGGAAAATATAGGTCAGAATCAACCCGAATCCCGTCGACAAGCACACAAAAGCGATAAGAACCTTGACCGTCTTTGTGCGGATACTGCCTTTTGATTTCTTTCTGTTGACGACAAGCGCGACCGTCATAAACACAAGTCCGAGTACGCCTGCCAAAATCACACCCACAAACGGCCAGAAGGAATAGTACGGCATGAGGTTGTAGCACTTTACGCCCAACACCACCGAAACTATAACGATAGGCAAGTATGCAAGCACATGGAGAAGAATTGCCGCCACCGAGAAGAGAACGGAAGTTTTGCTTTGATCTCTCTTGGTGCGTTTGCTCACGGGGAATGCCGGTATTACGTTGCCGTCTTTGTCGCGATTGAGCATATCGTCTTGCTCGTCCAAAGCGACTTGTTCGTTTTGAAGGTCTTGATTCATTTCTTCATTCATAACTTGTTCGCTCATGATTACAGCACCTCCTCGTCAGATTTTTGGTCGACAGGGATTTGAGTCGTTTCCTCCCCTTCTTGTCCGACTTGCGTTTGATCCTCAACGATGTTTTGTTCGTTTTCGGCTTGTATTTCGTCTTGTTTTTTGGATTTTTTTGCTTTTTTCTTCTTTTCTTCGACAACAGCCGTGCCGTTTGCGTATTCGAGTTCCTTCTCTTGCGCAACGAAGCTCAAGAAATAGAACAATACGACGAATCCGCAGAAGAAGAACAACATATCGCGCACCGCGTAAACGGGATAGAATTTAGGCTTGTAGCTCAAATCCGCTTTGAGTTGTCTGACCGCCGTCAAGTTCGCAAGACCGAGCGAGGAAGGATATGTGCCTGCGCCGAGGTTGTCGCCGATGAGCGTAGAACCGATCATCGAACCGTAAAGCGTCGCTTCATAGTTTGCTCTCTCGTACTTTTGATATGCAAGAGCCATTGATTGTTCCTTGTCGGAAGCAACCCAGGTGTAGAACTCCCACACCGGCTTGATTGCCGCGGATTGATAGAAATACATGCCTTCGAGAATCCCCGTCAAAATGGAGGACACGTCGATTGCAAAATTATAATCTTCGTCGAGAAGAGGAATTTTGATGCCGCTTATTTCAAGACCGTAACGGACACCGTCGTCGGTGTTGAACGTTTTGATAAGGTTGAGCAAACCGTTGATAGTGCCGATTGCGCCGCCACCGATAACGTCTTTGAGATTGACGTTGAGTTTTTTCATCAAACCGTTGAGCGCGGTGTTGAGGAACGTGCTGAGATGATCGAGGTCGAAATCGTATTCAACGTTGCCGGTTTCCTCGTCAACCTTGACGAAAGCGTCGCTGAAATTGATGTCCAAAAGCACGTCGCCGCCTTCGGTTGCCTTTGCGGGATTCGTTCCCATGACGTAATTACCGTCCGCATCTTGCGTTCCGTTGTCTTTGACGAGTGCGACGTAGAGATAATCTCTTGTTTCACCCGGATTGAACACGTCGGGTGCGCCCGCATATGCCACGACCAAGAACAAATCGTTGATGGTTGCGCCGTCCGCTCCGAGAAGAGGCTTGATCCATTCCATAACCTTCGCCATCGTTGCGTCGTCCATTTTGAAATCCTTTCTGAAACTCATACCGTTTTGAAGTTGTCCGAGGATAGGAGAAAGAATTGCGCCGATGCCGAACTTGCCCACGACGTCGTCAAGACCCGTGCTGCCGTCGTTGCTCTTGAGCAAGAAGTCGAAAAGATGATTGTTTCCGAGCAATGCGCCGACTTTTGCGATCAAATAGTCAAGACCGTTGCGCGTGAGGGAGAAATTCTCCGCAAACTCGATTTCTTGTCCGTAAAGGGTTTGCAACCACTCGGGACACTTTTCGCCCGTCGCGGGATCGGCAATAAGACCGGTGTAGTATCTTTCTCTTGCCTTTACCGCTTTGGTGTACATGGATTCGAATTTGGAATCGTACTTGTTTTTGCTGATTTCTTCTTGTGCGGAATAATAATCTTCCAAAATGTCGAGCACGTTGTCAAGGCTGAACACCCAGCCGTCCGAAAGCATGCCGTTTTCGTTGTAAATACCCTTGCCGTACACGCCGTCCGTAGTATGCGTTTTCGAACCGTCCGCATCATTGTATTCCGTGCCGAGAGGCATCAAATCTTTTGCATACCAAACGTAAATCACTTCGCCGGCTTTGGTGGTTTTCTTCTTGTACCAATAGTGCGAATAAGTCTTGCCGTTGATGACAAGTTGTCCGTTGATAGGTTTGAGTCTGATGATTTGATTGTATTCGGGGCTCTTTCTGTAATCGTAAGGATTTTCACTGTCGCTGCTTACGCGATAAGTGCCGTTGAGAATCTTTTTGAGATCGCCGTCGCCCTTAATATTGTTGTTTTCGTCAACGTCGAGTCGATAAAGTCCGTCCTCGCCCTTGACAAAGCCGATGTCGACGCCTTGGTTGCCTTCGTCGTCGATGACGGAATAGTACGTGACGGGTTTGTTGGAGATGTTGCCCGCAACACCGCTCTTGTCCACGCCTTCCATTTCGACGTTATAGACGTTTTTCATCAAATCTACTTGTGCGATAAGATTGAGCGTGTCGTTTTTCTTCAATGCGTTGGAAGAAACCGTGCGATAATAAGAAAGTTGCGTCTTATAATCGTTGACCACAACGCCGGTGCCCTCGTATTGCGCTTGAATCTCGGTGATTTTCTTGTCCAGCACGGTGTCCAAAACAACGCCCGTGAGAAGCATAACCACCATACAAACCGCAACCACGGAGAACATTCTCACGCGCGGATTTTTCACCGTCTTGCTCAACACGATATGAACGATGGAAATAAACGCCCAGACTCCGAATCCGATCCAGACGCCGTAAAGCGCAGGCGCGGTGATATAGGATTCAGCCTGCTTGAAAAAGCCCAACGCCGTCGTGAAAGTGGTTTCTCCCATAAACGGATCGTGGCAGATGAATCTGACTGCGGTGAAACACACCGCAACCAGGAACAAGGGAAGACCAAGCATGTAGAACACGACTTTGAGAGTGCGGTACAACTTGACCTTTTTGTACTGTTGAGTTTGGCTCATAACTTTCTCCTCATTGATTTGGGATTGCCCTTACACACGTGCGCGAGCGTACCCGAAATATGATTTACTGTACTATCATAGCATATCCGAAAACATATTTCAATACGATTTTCAAGAAAATTTGCCCTCTCAATATCTTGGGCAACGCCTTTTTAAGCATACTATTTGTTGAATTATATGCCGAATTTCGACAGAATATCGCTGACTGTCTCGTCAAAATCGACATTCTATCCGTTTCCGTTTGAAAAGACGACGGCTTTCGTTTTCAACCGTATCTCTCTTTGCTGTTTTTTCGTCAAACCGACACTTCCGCCGTTTTGTGTGCATATTTATCGTTTTTTTAAATTAATCTTTGAACTGCGCCTTGCGGATTTTTATTTCGGGGTTGATTTTGATTGTCTAAAAGTATATTATTTAATCGCAGATCGGCTTTTGCCGCGACAGGAGGAAAATTATGTCATATATCAGTGAAGTCATTGAACAGACCGAATTGAAAAACCCCAATCAACCTCAGTTTATGCAAACCGTCAAAGAAGTCCTCACCTCTTTGGCTCCCGCAATCGAACAAAACGAGCAGTTGATGCGCAAAAACGTCATTCTGGAGCGCCTTGTCGAGCCTGACAGACAAATCATGTTCCGCGTTCCCTGGATGGACGACAACGGCAATTATCACGTAAACCGCGGCTTCCGCGTCCAATTCAACAACGCAATCGGACCTTACAAGGGCGGTTTGAGATTCCAAAAAGACGTCAACCTCGACGCAATGAAGTTTCTCGGTTTCGAGCAAACTTTCAAAAACTCCCTCACCTCTCTTCCCATGGGCGGCGCAAAGGGCGGCGCGGACTTCGATCCCACCGGCAAGAGCGATTCCGAAATCATGCGCTTCTGCCAATCCTTTATGAACGAGCTTTATCGCCACATCGGCCCCAACATGGACGTTCCGGCAGGCGATATGGGCGTCGGCGGACGTGAAATCGGCTATCTGTTCGGTCAATACAAGAAAATCGTCGGCGCATACGAGAACGGCGTTCTCACCGGCAAAGGTCTGAGCTACGGCGGCTCTCTCATCCGTCCCGAAGCAACCGGTTTCGGCGCAACCTACTTTCTTGAAGAAGTGTTCAAACATCAAGGCGAACAACTTGCCGGCAAAACTTTCTGCTTGAGCGGTTTCGGCAACGTCGCATGGGGTGCAACAAAGAAAATCGACGAGCTCGGCGGCAAGGTCGTCACCCTCTCCGGCCCCGACGGATACGTTTACGATCCCGACGGCGTCAGCGGCGAAAAGATCGACTACTTGCTTGAAATGCGCGCTTCCAACCGCAACAGAGTGCAAGATTACTCCGACAAATACGGCTGCGAATTCGTCGCGGGCAAGAAGCCTTGGGGCAACGTCAAAGCAGACGTCTATATGCCCTGCGCAAGACAAAACGAAGTTCTTTTGGACGACGCAATCGCAATGGTCAAACTCGGCGTACCCGTCCTCAACGAAGTTTCCAACATGCCCACCACCAACGAAGCCATCGCCTACTTGCAAGAGCACGGCGTGCTTGTCACCCCGTCCAAAGCGGTCAACGCAGGCGGCGTTGCAACCAGCGGTCTCGAAATGTCCCAAAACAGCGAACGCCTTGCTTGGACAAAAGAAGAAGTTGACGCAAGGCTCAAACAAATCATGAAAGGCATCCACACTCAAATCTGCGACGCACTCAACGCATACGGTCTCGACTACAACCTCGTAAAAGGCGCAAATCTTGCAGGTTTCAAGAAAGTTGCGGACGCAATGATTGCACAAGGCATCAACTAACTGAAAATCATCGCGTTTTTACGAAAAGCACGGAATTTCCCGTGCTTTTCTTTTATTCGCTCGATTTTCAGTTTTCTAATCGCGCAGAAAATCTTTGCTCTCAAAACAAGACGGACAAAACTCAAACCGCAATTCCGCAAGATTGTCTGCTTGATGCTCGCCTTCGGCTCGTTTTTCCTTTTCATCGCGTTTTTACGAAAAGCACGGAATTTCCCGTGCTTTTCTTTTATTCGCTCGATTTTCAGTTTTCTAATCGCGCAGAAAATCTTTGCTCTCAAAATAAGACGGACAAAACTCAAACCGCAATTCCGTGCGAGTGCTTGCTTGGTGAATTGCGCCTGTCGGCTGGATTCCCACGGTCACTTCGTTCCCTCGGAATGACAATGGTGGGACACCCACACCCGAACGGATACATATTCGAAGCGTTCTTATACACGCAATGTGCAACTTCGAAGACGGAACACGAGCCGCAAGGCGGCGAGAATATGAGCGCCGAGCTTGACGGATAGTACGAGAATGCGTGGCATTCTGTTGCGTAGCCGCCACGCAGGCGAAGTGGCATAATGAAAGAATTGTCCCTATCTATGCGAGTGCCGATTGTATCCCCCGCGAACGACGGATAATCTTGTAGAGAATTGCCCCATATTTGAGTGGCGGGAGAAATACCGGCGTGTCCGGAAAGAGGGGGCACATCTAATTTAGATTACACGCCGTTCAACTCTTATAGAGGACGAACACACCCTTCTTCAAGACACAAAAAAAGCCGCCAAATAGATGAAGAACAAGAAAGAACCCGACACATAGACAGGAGCGTACTTACCGTACGTGACTGTTTAGGTGTCGGGTTCTGACGCAGTTGTTCGCTATTTGGCAGCTTTTTTGCGGAAGACAACAAACTTTTGCCACACAAACTCCAACACAAAATTTATCACCATAACACTGCCCTCGGCAATGATTCCGGAGGCTTGGGTGCTTAAAGGCCCGAGAAGGAGGGACTTGATTGTGTGAACGTACCACGTTTGGAAAGGATAGAACGGAACGTAGAACAAAAATGCCAAAACCATTGCTTTGGGAACGTTACCGGCGTCCTTAAATGTGAATTTACGGTTGAAGGTGAAGTTCCAAAGTATAGAGGCACAGAGGGCGACGGTGGTGGAAATGAAGGTGACCAAATCCATATCCTCGACGATGAACCGAATGGTTTTTCCGCTTTGAGGAATGACTGCTTGCAAGATCGAGAACAGCACGATTTGAATTATACCCGCGCTCGCGGCGCAAAGTGCGTACTTGATGAATTGCATCACGCCTTTTCTCTTTTCTTTCTTGGCATTTTTCTCGGCTTGTTTGAGGCTCGTTTCGTACAAAATTCCTTTTTGCGCTTGGGCAGCCGTATCATCCGTATCCGCGAGAGTCCCCTCTGCCGTTTGCTGTTCGATTTCGTCGGTGGTGATTCGATCTTGTTCCATAATAATCTCCTGATAAAAAACAGTGTATCACAACCAGACGAAATGTCAAGAAGCGTTGTTTTTCTTTTTTTTCGAGAAAAGCCCGAATATTTGTTTTTCGTTCGCATTATAAAACCCTTTGTTTTGGCAACAATCAATTTGTGAACATAAACGAATTGCAACAAGATTTACAACGCACATTCTCATTCAGCGACGACTTTAAGTGTCGTCGTTTGGACGTTGGCGGCAAACACTGTCTTTTTGCATACATCGACGGCAATATCGACAAAATTTTACTCGAACAGGACGTGGTACGTCCTCTCAAAAACTGCGAACGATTAGAAAAGCCCTACCTTCAATCGTTGCAAAATACGGTTGCGTATGCGGACGAAATCAAGATCGTGGATATCAAGGATTCACCGCAAAGCGTAGCCTCTTGCGACGTGGCGTTTTTTATCGAGGGCGAGGACAACGCATATATCTTCTCCTTGCGAAAACCGGCGGCAAGAGCGATAGGCGAACCACCCACTTCGTCTGTTATGAAAGGGCCGCGAGAGGGCTTTATCGAGGAAATAAAAACAAATATGTCCCTCGTGCGCAAGCGCATAAAATCACCCGACCTCGTTGTGAAAACCTTTGAGGTGGGAAGATACTCTTCGACGACGGTTGCTTTGATGTATATAAGAGGCGTCGCGGACGAAAAAATCGTCGAACGATTATCGCACAAAATCGAACGTATCGACGTTGACGGAATCGTGGACAGCGCATACGTGCTTTCCTTTATTCAAACCAAAAAAACTTCATTCTTCATTCAGGCGGGCACAACCGAGAAACCCGACGTTGCATCCGCAAAACTGCTCGAAGGACGCATCGCCCTAATCGTTGACGGCTCGCCCATCGCAATCACGCTCCCTTACCTGGTTTTCGAGGATGTACAAGACGGCTACGACTACTATTCGGGAGACTGGCGCGCGTCGATGATACGCATGTTCAGGATGTTCGGCGCACTGTTCACCGTGTTGTTGCCCGCGGTGTACATCTCCCTTCAAACGTACCACTTTCAGTTGTTGCCGATAAAGTTTTTGATGACTCTTATGGCGGCAACCACCAACATACCCTTTCCGCCGGCAATCGAGATGCTGCTGGTGCTCACGCTGTTCGAAGTGCTCAATCAGGCGTCTATTCGTATGCCCAGATACTTCGGCATATCGCTGTCCGTCGTCGGCGCAATAGTGCTGGGTGACACTGCGGTCAAATCGGGGCTTATCTCGTCGCCGTCCGTTCTTGTCGTAGCCCTGTCGGCAATAGGCATATTTTGTGTGCCCGATCAAGTGGGCGCGATGTCCATACTACGTTTTTTGTATTTGTGCATAAGCGCAGTGCTGGGCTTTGTGGGCATGATAATCCTCACGATAATCTTAATCGCATACCTCTCTTCCCTGGAAAATTTCGGCACGCCGTATCTTGCGCCTTATGCTCCGAGAATATCACCCGACCTTCAAGACGGAATGTTGAAAGCGGACTCCTCGTCAATGGAGTTGCGCCCCTATTCAATCCCCACGCAAAACCGCCGACGCATCAACAAAAAGTGACACAATCAAAGGTTTATATATGAACAACGGCACAATAAAACACGGATTACGCAAAAATCTGCCTTTGGGCACGATATACAATTCGCAAGCCGCCGCAATCATAGTTGCGGTCGGTTTTGCTTTTAAGTTATCGTCCGCGCCCGGTATAATTTCGGCGGATTTCGGCTCGTCAACATTTTGGATATTCCTTTCATTCACTGCTTTGGAAATGCTGTGCGCAATCTTTATTTTCGCTTTTACAAATATGGGCGGCGACGGGCTTTTGCGCGCGACGAACAACTTCCTATACAAAATCGTTTGTCTTGCGGCGTCTTGTTGGATGTGCTTGAAAACGGTGTTTTATTTTTGTTATTGCACCTCCTATCTCACGCACGAATTGTTTACGGGCACACAGCCTTTTCTCATATACGTTATGTTTCTTTTGCCGGTGGTGTATCTGGGCATAAAAGGCACTCGTTCGATTGCAAGAAGTTGCGAATTGTTTGCGCCTCTGTTTTTGGCGGTGATAATTCTCAACCTCGCCTTTTTGGACTCGGATATGGACTTCGGAAGAAATTTGCCCGTATTTTCAAAAGCCCCCGGGGAGTTGTTGCTTGCAATGCCTCGATACGGATTGTGGCTGGGGGATTTGTTCCCTTTCGTTTTCGTAAGGTTGCGCAACAAAAAAATGCCTTATCTCACTCTCGGCATAGCATCCACGTGGACGATTGCAAATTTAATCGTGCTTATAGGCGTCGCACTTTACGGCAACGCGCTGAAAATGGTCAAAGATTTGCTCATCCACATTGCAAGTTTCAACCAATTATCCCTCGAAATCGGCAGAATGGAGTGGACCAATCTCTTTGCGATAATCATGATGTCGCTCTACTCTCTCTCTTTTCTTTTCGACGGTGCAAACGAGGCGTGTAAACGCGCGCTGGGCACGTCCCTGCCCTCGAAAATAATATGTCCGACGGCGGTGCTATGCTCGGCAATGTTTTCCTCGTCGCTACAAGAGGTGACGGACGTTGCACTCGGAACGTTCGGTTACGTATTGAGTGCGGTTGCAATCCTTTTCCCGATTGCTCTTTTCGCGATTGCAAAAGTTCAAAAGACGTTGCGTCCGCACTTGTACGCGTGCCTCGACGCCGAATACGAGCATGACACGCAAATGCGTCAAATGCCGGACAGTAAAGAGGACGGCGTGTTGTTTTCACAAAAGCAAACCTCGTTCCGAAAAGGAGAAGCACAATGAAAAAACTCAATATTTCCTCCTATCTCATGCGCACCAAATGGTTTGTGCTTTTGACGATAGCAATCTTTCTCGTCATATTCGGCAGAATGGTTGAAACACCCTCTCTGTCGAAATCCGCCGTGGTGTTGGGGATCGGCATAGACTACGACAAAGCCACCTCGCAATTCGAGGTCAGCGCGCAATCGGTTTTGGTAGGCTCGTCAAGCGGCGACACAAGCGGAACGAGCTACGTTTGCACCACCGCAAAGGGCAACTCGATTGCCGGTGCAATGGACGTAATTTCGCGCAAAACGGGTTTAATCATATCGCTTTCGCACTGTAACGTGCTTTTTATGTCAACGTCTGCGTTCGAGCTTGACCATATGCAACTCATATATCCGCTCACCGGAATGTACGCTTTACCCGAGCAGACCATCATCGTAACGGGGGACAAATCCCCTTCCGAAATGCTGTCTTTGCGTATAGGCACAACCATAAGTTCGCCCTTCTTTTTACAGCAAGCGCTTGTCAACGAAGAGGGTTCGGACGGCATGATTCGCACCACCGCAAAAGATTTTTTGGCGCGCTCGCTTTCACCCAGCAAAGCCAACGTCGTGCCGTATATCGTTGCAAAAACAACCTCGCCGCCTCTCTCCGAAACGGGTGGAGAAGAAGACGTTTTCGAATTCGACATATCGCGCGCAATGGTTTTTGACGAGAGAGCAAGCCGCATCCTCGACAACGAATACGCCGAGATTCTTGCAATATATCACAGCCACGACGTAACCGGCACGCTCAACTACACCGCATCCGACGGCGGTACGATTGAGTTTAAAATCCTCAAAAAAGACGTAAACGTCAAGGCAAACGGACGAGCTATCACTGCCGATATTAAGCTGTCGGCAGACCTTGCGGACGTGCAAAAAATCAAAACCGACGAGGTGATAACCCCCGCCTACGAAATCGTAAAACGATATGCCGCCGCCCTTGAAAAAGACATCGAACGACGACTTGTCGAAATGTACGAATTGTCAAAGCAAATCAACGTGGATTTTTTGTCTTTACAATCAAAAGCCTATCAATCTGTCGGGCGCAATCTGGAAGACGACTGCCTAAGCACCTTGACGTTCACCCCGAAAGTTACGATTTCCGTGCGCGAATCGGGATAATTGCCTCGCATTTACACTGAATTTGCAAGGTATGCCGCAATTCGATTGCGGCATTTCCCGTTGCCAAAACGGCGGCATATTCACGTTTTTTCGCAAAAAATCAATATACTGCCGTAGAGGTGAATTATGGATTTTCTTATGCCCGACGACGCTACGGCGCAAAAAATGTGCGAAGAATACGCGTCTTGTCTGAAAAACAAAGCGCGCTCTCTTGCCTACATAAACGAAACCTTGCTCGACGAAACGGAGCAAAACTCTTCTCAAAAGGAAACCGTCGTTGCCGAAAAAACGGCAAACGGCATTGCAAAACAACCGTTGCGTCCGCATATTTCACACGCGTGCGATATAAAAGTTTTATTTCTTTACATTGTTGTGATTTTGGGATATAATGTAAGGTATGGAACTCAAATTTATGACGCCGACGGAGGTGTGGGAGGGCTTCGACGCAAACAAAGCGCCTTTGGAAGCCTCAATCATCTCGTGTCAAACAACGGATAATTTTGTTTGCGAAAAGCAAATATTCACGGCAGACTCCTCAAAAGAGGGGCGCGTCCGCATAGGCTGCAATATTTATTACGACGCTCGCTGGCAGGATGCTCGCCCTGCGATATTGCTGTTGCCTTCTTTTGAAAACCCTCATTCGCGGGATGCCATTCGCATGCTTGTCGAGGAGGGATTTGTCACCTGCACGCTTGATTTTTGCGGTGTTTTCGAAGACACAAAAACCTCGTATCCGTCCGATTTGAGTTTTGCACGCTACCCCGATTGCAAAGCGCGTCTTGACGACATCGAAAACACGGCGCGCAACACACCGTGGTTCGTGTGGGCAAAAGTTGCAAGAAGAGCGATAAGTTTGCTTCAAGAACAAAGCATCGTTTCAAGAGATCATATCGGCGTTTTGGGTTTCGGCATAGGCGCGCAACTTGCGTGGATGGTTGCAGGCACGGACAAAAGAGTTTGCGCCATGTGCGCCGTCAACGGCGGAGGTTATCGCTGGGCGGAACACAACGCGAGATTTTTGGGAAGCGATATTCCGTCCGGTGACGTACAACTTGCCTATTCGACGGGCGTAGGAGCGGAAACGTACGCCATGTTTATCTCCTGTCCCACCCTTGCCGTCGTGACGAGTGATTCCGTTCAATGCGACATAGACCGAATCGGTGACATGCTTGATCTCGTAAAATCGGACGTGAAGCAACTTATAGTGTCCGAGTCTTGCGACATACAAATCACAAACGCCGCGTATCGCGCGCTTATATTGTGGCTTCGCGCGCATCTTGCAAGCAATTCGCCGTCTATCGAGCCTTCAATGCGCTTCGAAGCGACGGACGGCAAACTTTACGTCAAGATAAACACCGCCAAAAAAGCGGAAAAACGCACGCTGTACGTAAGCTACGGCGAGCCGTCGTCGCGCCAAAGATACTGGAAGTCATTTGACGTAAAACAAAAGGTGGGCGAACACGAATACGTGTGCGACGTGCCCGTTTACGACACGGAAGAACTTATCGTCGCCTACGCAACTTTCGTATATCCCGACTCAACCGTAATTTCTACGAAAACATCCGGCATCATTCCCGCAAAACACAACGTGCAAAACGTCGAAACGACGCCCAGAATTTCAAACATAATCTACGACGGCAGTATGGGCGTAGGCGAATTTGTGGCAAAAACCGATGAGGCTCTTCTTGACGACAACGCACTTTCCGTTGCGGAAGGACCTTTTGCGATAAACGGCATAACCCTTGCAAAAGGCAATCTGATCCTTTTCAGAAGCATACAAGAGATGACGTCGATAAACCGCTCTGCGATCTTGCACATCGACGCTTACTCAAAAGACGAAAGACCGCTCAACGTGACGGTGTACACCTACCCCGACTTCAAAAAATATACCGCGCGCACAAGTTTGAAAGGCGGAGAGTTTTGGCAAAAACTTCTCTTTGAAACCGCCGATTTCAAGAGCGAAGAAGGGCGCACGCTCTCCTCGTTCTCCATTGTGAAAACAATCGTCGCGGAGGACGTTGACGGCGTTGTGCTCAACAACTTTTTGTGGATTTGAAAATAATACGCAAATTCCGCAATATACTTTGATATGCAAGATTTTCCCGTATTCGAGCAAGAACCGATAATCGAAGAGCCGAAAAACCGCTCCAAACGCATTGCTATATCAGTGGCAATCGTACTTTTGGTTGTCGTTTTGGCGGTTGCGTCCGCCCTGCTTGTCAAATTTTACGTGCTGGAATCTTTCATTGTGGACGGAATTTCCATGTACCCCACTCTCGACGGCGGCAACGGCGCGCTCATAGACGACGACCAAAACAACGGCGAAACGCTGTATCTTAACAAAATTGCAAAAATCGGACGCGGAGATATCGTCGTGTTCACCCCGACAAAAGGCGATTTTGCAGGAAAATCTCTCGTAAAACGCGTGATTGCCGTCGGAGGCGACCACGTGCAAATAACGGAATCGGCGGTTTTTCTCAACGGTGAAAAACTTGACGAACCGTACGTAAATCCCGCCGAAATCGCCATTTATTCTCAACCGCTGGACTTTTACGTCCAAGACGGCTATGTGTTTTGTATGGGCGACAATCGCAATCACTCCACCGACTGCCGCGTTTTCGGTCCGGTGAGCGTAGACACGATAGTCGGCAAATGTTTTTTGATAAAAGGTCTTGACGGAAAACTTCGCAAGCCGAATTGATATTTTTTGCCACGAAAAGCCGTAGCATTTCCCTCCCAGCCGCCCACAAAGTATCAATTTTTACCTTTCTTGCCGTGCAAGAATAAAGGATTTATTTTTCCTCTATATAATGGATGTAATCTATGCTTCTCAACGCCTCGATGATTTCGTCGTGCGTTTTGTATTTTTTGAGTTCCTTGCTCTCAATCGTAAGTTTTATCGCATACACGCTAAGCCCCGAATTGATAAACGCCGAGTTGAGTTCGACGTCGTCTATGCGCATACCCAACTCTCGCAAAGTGGTCATAAACGCTTGCAAATCGTTTTTGTTGCGCAATTCAAGGTGCAATTCAAAGTGGTTCGAGCGTTGTTTCAAGTATTTTTCAAGTGCAGGGAAAAACTGCAAAATCACGATATATACGGCTGCCAAAATGAGCGCGACGGTGTAAAGCCCCGCGCCGAAAAGCAGACCGAAAATACTGCACGTCCAAAGCCATGCCGACGTGGTGAGCCCTTTGATTTGGTTTTTTGCGCCGAACAATATGGAGTTGCCGCCAAGCATCGCAGAGCCTATAACCGCCCCCGCCGAACAAATCGGGAACGTGAGCTGCAACGATCTGTCGATGATCATACACGACGTTGACGCAAGCGAGAGCAAAATAAACGTTTTAAGCCCTGCGGTATGCCCTTTCGTCGAGCGTTCGCACCCCACGTAAAAGGCGAATATAAAGGGTATGATAACCCTGAGCAGTATCGAATAAACCGTGATATTCCACGACCATTCCCCCATTAGTTTTGCAAGCGGATCGATATAATTCATATTTTCCTCCTATCTTTTTACTCGTTGTCTTGAATTGAGAATATAGTATTCTTCCGCCGCCTCGTCGAAAGCGTTTTCTTCTTCGCTCGGCGCGGAATCGGGCAATGATTGCCTTATTGTGTTGATTTTGTCTATGAGCAGCTGCACCTCGTTTTTCTGCTCCGCCTGCTCCACTTGAGAGTCGGGCACGACGGTATCTATGTCGTTTGAATAGGACTTTGACAGATACAGCGACAGCTTTGCGCACGCAGGGCCTATAAGCTCGTAAAGCACGCTCGATGCAAGGATGATGGTTTCCATCGCACTGCCCGTTTCACCGCCTATCGTTCGGGACGCAAGCGCGGCAAGACCTATCGCGACGCCTGCTTGCGGAATGAGCGCAAGCCCCAACCAGTTGCGAACTTTCGCGTCCTTTTTCACACACAAGCAACCTAGGAACGAGCCTGCGTATTTGCCTGCGATTCTCGTGAAGAAATACACGATGCCTATCACGAGCAAGGACACACCTCCGATAGAGCCTCCCGAACTTACGAGCGCGTCGAGTTTGAAGTTTACGCCCGACCTGACGAAAAACAGCAGCAATATCGGCGGTGAAAAATAGTTGAGTTGCTTGAAAAGTTTGTCGTCTTTTGCAACGTTTCTGTACACCGTGCCCATTGCCATACACCCCAAAAGCGGCGATACGTCCAAAATCGCGCAAAGTCCGCAAAATGAGAATATCACTGCGATTGCGATGATAAGACGATTGTCCGTAGAGTGCTTGCCCAAAAGCAGTTTGAGCAAAAAACCGAGCGCGCCGCCCACGACGAATACGACCACGTTGTATATAATCGGCAAAGCAACGTTTTTGAAAGTTACAACGCCGGCAAGCGAAGCGGTTGCCACTGCGATTGCCACAGAAAAAGCAAGCAATCCAACCACGTCGTCAAGCGCGACAACTTGCAAGAGCGTATCCACAAAATCGCCTTTTGCGTTGGTTTGACGGATTGTCATCATTGTGGACGCAGGCGCGGTTGCCGCGGCGAGCGCACCCAAAACGATTGAGAACGCAAGGCTCAATCCGAGTGCGAAATACATCACCAAAAACACCACAAGCGACGCAAGCAAGGCTTCAAAAAGCGTAATCACTATATTTTTTGCTCCGTTCTTTTTCAAAGTGGACAGCGTAAAAAATTCTCCCGTGCTGAACGCGATAAACGCAAGCGCGATGTCGGCAAGAAAACTCATCCCCTCCACCACCTGAGTCGGGATTACGTCTATACAATAAGGGCCGATAATTATGCCCGCTATAATATACCCCGTCACATTGGGCAATCTGAGTTTTTTTGTGACGCGCGACATAAGATATCCCGAAAGAAGCATAATGGCTATCGAAATAATCGCTTGTCCCACCGATGAGAAATTTTTGAGCAACATTTTTCCCTCTTTCCCAATTGAATTTCAAAATTGGTCTTGTTTGTTTCGTGCTGTTATGCTATGCTGTAAAAAACATAAAGTCAAATTATGATATTTTATACAATCATAAATTTTGATAATACAAGGAGGTCGCTATGTCTCTTTTGGACGACAAACTCGAAACATTCTTAGCCGTGTGCGAAACAAAAAACTTCACCAAAGCAGGAGAGATTTTGGGCTTGACGCAACCTGCCGTGTCCCATCATATAAAAAAGCTGGAAGAGGAGTTGAATGCACCTCTGTTTTTGCGTAAAAAGGGAGAACTTGTCCTCTCGGAAGAAGGAGAAATCGCACTTTTGTATGCAAAACGAATACGCGCAATCTGCGAAAAAATGCAGGATAAAATCAAAAACGCAAAAACAAATATCTACAAAATCCGCATAGGCATTACACACACACAAGAAAGCGGTTTGATGATAGAAGCCTTGTCAAGAATTGCGCTTAAAGACGATAACATCACGATAACGTTTATTACTGACACCATAAAAAATCTTTATGTTATGCTTGAAAATTTTGAGATAGATATGGCGATTATCGAAGAAAAACCCACAAATCCCGACTTCCGCTTCACAATCATAGACACGGATATGCTCGTTTGCATAGTTTCGCCGCAAAACCCCGTTTCACAAAAAGCGTCCATCTCCCTGCAAGAACTCAAAAAGCAGCACCTCATTTTGCGCTTGCCCTCCTCATCGACGAGAGAAAAATTCAATTCCGCACTCGAATCCATAGGCGAATCGGTGGACAACTTCGACGTTATCATCGAGGTTGACAGCATAGCGACGATACGCAATCTCGTCAAAAAGGACGTGGGCGTATCCATTCTTTCAAAAGGCACTTGCTACAAGGAAATTCGCAAAGGCTCGCTTGTCGCACTGCCCGTCGAAAATTTGAGCATGACGCGCGAAACCACAATCGTTTATCACAAGACATTCACGCACACCGAGATGATAGAACGCATCGCAAAAGTGTACGGCGAAGTGATTTCGGCGCAATAGCGGCAACCATCCGAAACAACATTGATGCAAATCATACATTTGTATATTGATTTTCAAATAAAATATATTTATAATCAAATTATAAACCATGCGAGCAATGCGCAAAGAGGAATTTTATGAAACTTGACAAGCTCAAACAAAACAAAGGACAAAGCGCTAACTATATGTTTGACTTTATCTCGCACGTAACGTCGGCTTTCGGCAAACGCGATTGCGGCAGCCAAGGTGAAAAAGACGCAATCAACTATATGGCAAAAGAGGCAGCGCCCTATGCCGACACCGTCACAACCGAAAAATACGACGTTCACACTCTCGCTTTCATGGGTTGGATTTACATCACGGTTACGCTCATACTCGGCGCATTCGCGGCGGCGTTCTTTATGCCGATGCTCTCGCTCATTCTTATCGCAGTAGGCATGGAAATCATGATTTTGGAATTCGTGCTATACCGCAAAGTCGTGGACAAGCTCTTCCCAAAGCGCGAATCGCTCAATATGATGGCGATAAAAAAACCGACGGGCGAGGTCAAACGCAGAGTTCTCATCAGCGGACACGCGGACGCGGCGTACGAATGGACGCTCAACTACTATCTCGGCGGAAAAGCGTTTATCGCACACTTCCTCATCTCGATAATCGGCATACTTTACTTCACGGCAGTCGCAATTGCGGCGTGCGTAATAAGCGGTATGTTCAACGCAATAACCGACGTGAATTTGCTCATCGCATTGGGCGTGAGCGGCGTATTCGTTCCCTTCTGGATTTTGATGTATTTCCTCTTCAATCCGAAGATCGTCGCAGACGGCGCAACGGACAACCTCACGGGTTGCGCAATGGGCATAAGCTTCCTAAAAGCACTCAAAGACAACGGCGTCGAATTTGAAAACACCGAAGTCGGCTGCATTTGCGCAGGCGGCGAAGAGGCGGGATTGCGCGGCGCAAAAGCGTGGGTGAAAGCGCACAAAAACGATTTTAAAGACTGCCCCACAACCATACTTTGCCTTGACACTTTGCGCGAGCAAGACCATATGCTCGTCAACCACAAGGACATGAACGGGCTTATGCAATGCGACGAAGAAGCGACGCAAATCTGGCTCGAAGCATGCGAGCAAGAAGGCATCCCCTGCAAAAAAGGCAGCGTTGCGTTGGGCGCAACGGACGCCGCGGCATACACCGAAGGCGGTTTCAAAAGCGTGTGCGTAACGGCGATGAATTTCAATCTTCCGCGTTACTATCACACAAGACTTGACGTTGCCGAGGACGTTGACAAGGACTGCCTTGCAAACACGTTCGCAATCCTTTGCAACTTTGTGGAAAAGATCGATGAACAAACAAGATAACAACCGAAAACCGACTTTATGTTGCACATAACGCGCGATAAAGTCGGTTTTTTGCAAAAAGAACAGAAATATTTGTGCGTAAGCATTGATATATTTTATTGATAAAGGAGAAAAATTATGGGAGAGTATTCAAAGTATATCGACCCCAAAAGACGCGCCGTCCCCACACCCAAAAGCATGGTTGACGAAAAGGGAATTTGCGCATTCGGAACGTTTGACAAAGAGTTCGAACAAATGGATTTGGTCAAACTCAAAAAGCCCACGCGCGCCCCTCAATGCATGAACCGCCTCAAACTCACTCTTTGGGAAGCCACCGAAGTTCATCTCAAAAACGGCGTTCTTTTGGCGGTTGTTTGCGACATGGGCATCTTTGGCAAGACGCTCAACATCTTCTACGACAAACGCACGGGCAAAGTTTATTGCTGGGACACCAACCTCAAATCAAAAGACACCGTCATTGCCCCCAACCTCATCAACGGCGCAATCGCGGAAGGACAAACGCCCGTATCTCACGTCAAGTACGTCAACAACTTCCAAGACGGCAAATGCGAACTTTCGGGCAACCACAAAGGCAAGTGCCTTATAACCGTCACCCGAAAAGACAAAACCATCGTCAAAGCTATCAAAGAAAATTACGGCGAAGCCACAATCGAATACGACTTCACTCTCAGCCGTCTTTCAAAGCCCTGCGTGGCAAGTATACCGTTTGGCAAAAATCGTCCCCTTTACAGTCAAAAAGACTTCTTCAAAGCAGAGGGCAGACTTGTCATCAACGGCGAAGAAATGCTCACCGACGAGGACAGCACGGCAATCGTCGACGACCACAGAGGTTTCTATCCCCGTCGCGCGCATTACGACTGGGTCACCACAATGGGCAAATGCAACGTGGACGGCGAAGAAAAATGGCTTGCATTCAACCTCACTCGCAACCAATCCATAGACCAAGAGAAATACAACGAAAACATACTTTGGCTCGAAGGCAAAACCAGCATCCTTCCGCCCGTCAAGTTTACGAGAAGCCCCGAAAGCAAGGACTTCTGCGACCACTCCGAGTGGATAATCAAGGACGAGCACGATATGGTCAACCTCAAATTTAAGGTGCGCAACATGAATCCTATGATTATGCACGCGCTTGTGGTCAACATCGACTACTACGTTGCGTTCGGCGAGTTGGAAGGCTATTTGCGCGACGAGGACGGCAAAAAGTACGTGCTCGACGGCATGATGGGCATGGGCGAGGATAAAACTCTGCTGCTGTAATCTCTTCTACACTATCGGTTTTTGTTTTTCAAACAACCGAATTTGAAACCCGTTGATTGAAAAAGGGAATCGCTTGCGATTCCCTTTTTTTCGATATGCTCCGTTGTTTTTTGCAAAAAAACGGCTTTTATACTCGGTTTTTTATATGATAAACTGCTTGTTGCGGTGTTCAATTGTCATCGTATTCATCAAGAAAGCTGTGTTTTATGCCGTCTTTTTTGTATGCGATGACCGTGTTGAGTTGCACGTTTTCTACGCTCTTAAAGATACACTTTTCAACGTCGGGGTTACTCTTTTTAAGCTCTCGAATAAGCAGTTTTGTTTCTTGCCTTTTCGAGTGGTTTTGCCCGTTGTTGCAAGACGTGCAAGTGTCGGTAAACCTGCACGCGCATTGGATAAAGTGCAAATCGTTGTAATCTCGCCACGCCTTTATATCATCCTCTCTTATCAGATAAAGCGGGCGAATAAGTTCCATACCATCGAAGTTGGTGCTGTGAAGTTTCGGCATCATTGTCTGAATCTGCGCGCCGTGCAACATGCCCATAAGTATGGTTTCGATGACGTCGTCGTAGTGGTGCCCCAGCGCGATTTTGTTGCATCCCAGTTGCTTTGCAAAGTTGTACAAATATCCCCTTCTCATTCGCGCGCAAAGATAGCACGGCGATTTGTCTACATTGTAAACGGACTCGAAAATATCCGTTTCGAATATGGTGATAGGGACATGTAATCTGCGAGCGTTTTCCTCGATGATTTCTCTGTTGGTTTTGGCATATCCCGGATCCATAACGAGATATTTCACGTCGAAATTCAAGTTGCTGTGGCGTTTGTATTCTTGGAAAAGTTTTGCCATGAGCATGGAGTCTTTGCCGCCCGATATGCACACGGCAATGCGGTCGCCCTCTCTTATCAGCTCGTATTCTTTTATCGCCTTGTAAAACTTTGAGAATATATCCTTTTTGAATTTGCCCGTCAAACTTTGCTCGACTCTCTTGCAAAAATCGTCGTCAACTTGTTTTTGCATCTGCACGCGCAAATACTCGGAATAGCCCCCTTGCAAACTGTATGCGTCGTAGCCTTGCTCAAAAAGCCACTCTACAATATCTATGCTCAATATGCCTTTTGCGCAATATACGACGATTTTCTTCGACTTGTCCGACGGCGGATTCGCCCTCAACTCGTCCTCTTCGACGCTCACGGAATCGGGAATAAAGCCGTACGCCCTATCCGTTTCGGGACGTATGTCGAAAACGATTTTTTCATCGTCGTTCAGTTTTTCAAATTGTTCAACGGTTATTTCCATTCTCTCTCCAAAGACAAACGTCTTGTTTTCTCGTCTTTTACTATTGATATGATATCATCAAAATCGTTTTTGAAAACGCTTTTATGCGATAGTTTTCGACAACACAAACGCAACGATCGATTTTCGCTCACTTTACGCTCCTTCCCGACGCGACTTCGAAGTGGTATTTTGCGATTCCCAAATCCGTTTTCACATAAAAACCGAATCCGGAAACAGTCGCAAACACCTCATCGCCCGAAAGCTCGAACATAAATCTTTGTTGGTTGATTGCGGTGGGCGCAAGCAATGCGGCCTCGACACCTTTCTTAAACCAATCGGGCATAGCGACGTCGGTTTTTGAAACCTCGCTCACCGCTTTGCTCTTGTGAGCAACGCCTTGCGTTTTGCCGTATCCGAGCGCAATCAAACAAACTTGTTTTTCACCGCGTTCGATTTTTGCCGCACTCTTGCCGTGCGACATCGCAACCCAGCACGTATTCAAACCGAGCGTTTGTGCGACAAGCGCCAATCTTTCGCCGTAATATCCGCACTTCTCTTCGAGGGATTTTCCCTTCTTTCCGACTAGCGCAATATAGTTTTTCACGCCGAAAAACTTGCCGTAATGCGCCATCATCGAATCGAAGCACTTGGGCTCGTCAAACAAAATCTGAATATTCAAACCGCTCTCCGTGTTGATTTTTTTCAACTCGTCGCAAAGCGCCTGCCTTTTTTCTTGCTCGATTGCCTTGTCCGCATACTGTCTCACGCTGTGGCGTTCTTCTATTGCTTGCAAAATATCCATGACGACATCTCCTTTTCGTTTAAGCATTTAAACGATTAAGTCATTATACCACATCTCCCTCAAAAAACCAATCGTCATGAAAATCACGACGATTGCGTTTGAATAAGCACATAAAGCTCACTTGTGGTATTTCGCCGTTGGCTCATACCTCTGCACAAACTTCGGCACGCACGGCGTGCTCGTTTTTTATATCCGTTTCAATGTATGCGCAAGCGCATGTTGTTTGCATCGCACTTCTTAAATCTATTCTCTTGTGGTATTTCGCCTATCGGCTCATACCAGTTCAAGAAACTCGGCAGAGTTTCTCTGCCGTTTTATATACAATCTCAACCGTTCTTACTTCGCAAAGGTTGCGATTGTATATAAAAATGCGAGTGCCTTTGCACTCGCATAGTTTCTTGGTCGGAGTAACGGGACTTGAACCCATGGCCTCTTGACCCCCAGTCAAGCGCGCTACCAAACTGCGCCATACCCCGATAAAATTCTTTAATCAATTTTGTTTTGTAGCATAGGTATTGTAACTCATATTTTTCAATTTGACAAGCGGATTGAAAAATATATCGAAAAATCATTGGTTATACACAAGCGCGGCGTTGTTTTTGATAATACTTGCCGTGTCGGTTGCAACCTTAACACACGCAATAAAAACACCGAAAGCTCAATCGTGATATTATCCGGAACTGTCGAACAAATTAGTCGCTACAAATTGATTTTTCAGAAACAATTTGCTATGATATGAAAAGAAGAACATGAAAAACGTTCGTGTAGCTCAGCAGGATAGAGCGTCGGTTTCCTAAACCGCAGGTCGGGGGTTCGAATCCCTTCACGAACACCAGTCCCAACCTCTCGGTTGGGTTTTCTTTTGCGATTCGAACGTGTGCTTCGCACACCGCAACTTTGTTGCGCCCCGCCTTTGGTCGGGCTGCACGCGATTGACTTTGTATCAATCGCTGTTGGGCGAATCCCTTCACGAACACCATTCCCAACCTCTCGGTTGGGTTTTCTTTTATGACAGTTTTGAGGCGGATAGAAGGCTGAAAACGTATTTTTAATACTAATAGAATGCGATTTTATATGATTTTTCAAGCGAACCTATATCTCGACAAAAAAAATATCGCAATAGAACGCCAAAATATTTGCCAAATCAAAAATATTTGTGTACAATATGGTCAATTAGGTTGGATAAACGCGGCAAAAGCCGCTCTTTACTTTTCAACGAAAACGTAATACGGAGCATAAATCACCATGGACAAAATTGCATTGCAAGCAAAACTTGACGAACAAAAATGGAACGATAGCGTCAGCAATCACCGCGATATGTGCGGCGCATACGATTATTGCGCTTTTTGCGACAAGAGCGTTGCGCTCCCCTGCGCAACTGCGTTTGAGGAAATGAACAAACCGCAAATCTTGCCCGCATCGGACAACGAACACCCAGTTCAAGTTGCCCTTACCGCAGAGAAAGAGAACGAAGACGTAACAGAACTTCACTCCTCATTGGGCAAAAAGTTCGATTACGACAAGGTTATGGCGAAAAAGGCGGCAAGAAAGAGCCTCACTTTTGCGGAGAAGTACGCGCTTGCGGACGACATCATCAAAGAACGCTACGCAATCCTCAAAGACGCGCTCACCGCAACGGCAAAAGGCACCCCGAAAATCAAGAGCAGAATCAGCAAGCAATGCGACACATATAGACGCGAAGGCGACATCGTGGCAAAGATCACCATAATCGGCACTTCTTTGCGTATCAATCTCCCCCTCGATCCCGACGCGGAAGAGTTCAATGACGGTCGCACGCCGCACACCTCGACAGGACATAAAAAAGTGTATGAGGAAGTTCCTTTCCAATTCAAAGTAAACAGCAAACTCGCACTCAAACGTGCACTCGCTCTCATCGATTTGGTTAAATAATCGCTTTTGCACAAAAGAAAAAGCAATTAGATATACAAAAGTTAAACAACCGATATACGAAAGACAAAACGAATCCCGCCGCAATGCGACGGGATTTTTGTTTTTAATAAAGCTGTTTTTCGGATTGTTTTTATCTCATACCCTTGTCGTACGGAATACCCTCCGCTTTCGGGCAGCCGGATTTCTTTGCCGTAAGCGCAAGAACAACCAAAACCATAAAATACGGGATTATGTTGTAGAAGTACATCGGCAAATCGAGTTTGCTCAAAAACTCTATTTGCGACGACATGACGCTTATACATTTCAAGAAACCGAACATAACCGCGCCAAGCGCAATTCCAAGCGGTTTCCAGTTTCCGAAAATCATAATTGCAAGAGCAAGGAATCCCATACCTGCGACCGTGCTTTCCGCTGTACCGCCCGCGGTAGTCGCTATATACACGTAACCGCCGAGGCCTGCCAGTGCGCCTGAAATCGTAGTTCCGAGGTATCTCATCGCATAAACGTTTACGCCGACGCTTGCCGCCGCCTGAGGATGTTCGCCGCACGCGCGCATACGGGTACCTGTTTTTGACTTGTAAACCCATATGGACAGCAGAACGAACACAGCAATTACAATATAAGTCGATATATACATCTTATCCGCAAAAATTCTGCCGAAGTCGCTAATACTGTCGTTGATGATGACGTAGTTTGTAGACTTGGGCATAACGAGTTTTTCTTGATTGAAAAACGCAAGTCCCATTGTACAAACGATTGCGGGGGCAAGCATATTGAGAGCCGTACCGCCGATAGTTTGGTCTGCTTTCAAGTTTATTGCCGAGAATGACAACAGCAGCGAAAACACCGCGCCGCTTGCTGCGGCGATAATCATTGCGATTATAAACATAAGTTGTGGCGTATCTGCCATTGCGCCCGACATCTGGAAGCCGTATACGGCAACCGCACCCATAAAAGCACCGAATATCATTTCGCCTTCAAGGGCAAGGTTGATGACGCCGGATCTTTCTGCAAACATACCACCGAGCGCAACTATAAGAAGCGGAATGGTGTAAATTATGGTATTTTGAATAATAAATACGGTCATTGCGGATCAACCTCCTTCTTTTGAGTATTGACGGGCGAAGCGTCGGTTGTTTCTTCAATGGCGTTCTCTATGCTTTCCGCCAACGTTTCACTCGACTCTCTTTCAAGAACGTACTCGTCTTTCATATCGATTGTTTTTGCTTTCTCGTCTATCTTCAATTGAACTTTTGCCGAAAGTTTTTTCTGTCGTCTTGAAAGAATATCCATGATGAGCTTTGAAAAACCTGCGAAGTAGATGATAAGAGCGATGATTATATCGGCGATATATCTGTTGTAACCTGCAGAAGTAAGCTCGTTTCCGCCCTGCGCGATATATCTGAGGAATATACCGGTAAATATAATTCCGATAGGATTGCTTGACGCAAGCAACGCAACGGGGATTCCGTTAAATCCGTAGTCGGGCAACTTGCTGTATGCCGACAAGAATTGGAATTCAATACCCGGGTTGAGATAGTACAACGCACCTCCGACGCCTGCGATTCCGCCTGCGATAACCATTGAGAGCACAACGTTGCGTTTTTCGCTCATACCTGCGTATTTGGATGCATATCTGTTGTTGCCGCACGCTTTCAGCTCGTAGCCGAACGTGGTTTTGTTGAGCATAATCACAAGCACTATCGCAAATACGATTGCTATGACTATGCCCAAATCTATGTACGAACCCGGAAACAATTTGTCAAGCCCGATTTTCGGCGTTCCGTTGCCGGTAGCGGCTGTGGTAATCAAATATCCGGATTTGCCCATGCCGGTATTTACGAGTTGCGGCATCGAAGAGAATACCCACGTAACGATGTTTGCGGAAATCCAGTTCGTCATAATGCAAACGATGACTTCGTTGACGTTGAAAAACGCGCGGAACAATCCGGGAATCGCACCCCAAAGCGCACCGAAAGCCATACCGACGACGACGGCAAACAACCAAATGAAAAATGATTCCGCGCCGTTTTTGGACGGTATGCTCAACGCAACCAACAGCGAGCCCATCGCGCCCATATAATATTGACCGGGTGCGCCGATATTGAAAAGTCCCGTCTTGAAAGCTATCGCAACAGACAAACCCGTCATAATAAGCGGTCCGGCGTAGAAAATCATGTCGCCGAAGTTCATGCTTATATACTTTGCCGTTCCGCTTGAAAACGGACCGCCCAAAATAATGCCAAGCCCTCTGAAAGCATCCGCCGCCGTAATCGTAGGAGATGCCGCCGCAATGATCAGCATAACGATAAAGCCGACCAAAACGCCTGCCAAAATACACAACAACGACGATATTATCGATTTCGTGCCGGGTTTTTTATAGAGTGTCAAAAGTTTAGGCTCTTGTCCGTTTTGAACGGTAAAAAGCGACTTGAACCAATCACCCGTATTGCAGAAAAATTGTTTAAATTTATTGTTGTTCATAATTTTTCCGCCCCCTGTTCGTTTGTATCTTCACTTTCGGTTTGTTCAAGCTTATTGACGTTGCGTTTTGCACCTGCCATATACAAACCTAGCTCTTGCACCGTCGTCTTTTTGGGATCTAGTTCGCCGACGATTTCTCCCTCGTACATAACCAAGATTCTGTCGCTGAGGTTCATAACTTCGTCAAGTTCCAATGATACGAGCAACACGCCCGCGCCTTCGTCTCTGTCTTTTACGATTTGAGCATGGATATATTCGATTGCGCCAACGTCCAAACCTCTTGTAGGTTGCACCGCAACGAGCAAATTGTGCGGTCTGTCGAGTTCTCTTGCAACGATTGCTTTTTGTTGGTTGCCGCCCGACATGCTGCGCGCTTTCGTAATCGGACCTTGTCCGCTTCTTACGTCGAATTTGTCGATAAGTCCTTCGGCATATTTTCGCACTTCGTCGAATTTGATAAAACCGCCCTTTTGGAATTGCGGTTCGAAATAACGTTGAAGCACCATGTTTTGTTCAAGCGAGTAGTCGAGCACAAGACCGTGTTTGTGGCGATCTTCTGGAATATGGCTCATTCCATGTGTGTTGCGATGTCTTATATTCTTTTTGGTGATATCTTCACCGTTTAAAACTATCGTTCCTTTTTCGATGGGTTCGAGCCCCGTGATCGCATAAACCAGCTCGGATTGTCCGTTGCCGTCAATACCGGCAATACACACGATTTCGCCCGAGTGAACGGTGAACGAAACGTCCTTGACCGCTTCTTTTTTGTGGATTTTGTCGCGAACGCACAATCCTTTTACGTCCAAAAGTTCTTCTTTGGGTTGTGCCTCGTCTTTATCCACGGCAAATTTGACGGCATGTCCGACCATCATTGTGGAAAGCTCTTCTTTGGTCGTATCCGCAACGTTGACAGTGCCGATATACTTGCCTTTGCGCAAAACTGAACAACGGTCCGCAACCGCCATAATCTCGTTGAGTTTGTGCGTGATGAAAAGGATTGACTTGCCTTCTGCAGCGAGGTTGCGCATGATTTGCATAAGCTCGTCGATTTCTTGCGGCGTCAACACGGCGGTAGGCTCGTCGAAAATGAGAATTTCGTTGTCGCGATAAAGCATTTTGAGGATTTCCGTGCGCTGTTGCATGCCCACGGTAATTTCGTCTATACGCGCTTTTAAATCGATGTTAAAACCGTACTTCTCACTCAAAGCAAGCACTTTTTGTTTTGCTTTTTTCTTTTGTGTAAATCCCAAAACGGTGTCTTCGGCACCCAAAATGATGTTGTCGAGCACGCTGAAACACTCAACAAGTTTGAAGTGTTGATGCACCATGCCTATGCCCAGTGCGGTGGCGTCGTTAGGACTGTTGATTTTCACAACTTTTCCATCCTTCAAAATCTCGCCTTTTTCGGGTTGATACAATCCGAAAAGAACGGACATAAGCGTGGACTTGCCTGCGCCGTTTTCGCCGAGTAGTGCATGGATTTCGCCGCGTTTGAGTTGCAGCGTAATGTCGTCGTTTGCGATGATACCCGGAAATTCCTTCGTGATGTGGCGCATTTCGATGACGTAATCGCTTTGCGCTTGTTCTCGGGTATCTCCAGAAACCTCGGTTTGTATGGTGTCCGAAACTTCGTTTGCCTGCTCGGTTGTCTTGCAGACATCTTCAACTTCGGTTATCGCATCATTCTGAACGACTGACGTGTTTTCGGTGTCTTTTTTTCGTTTTGCCATACTTTTCCCTTCTTTATAAAGAAAATCCTTTCTCTTTGCCAATCTGACGAAAACCCGTCAGATTGGCAAAAAGAAAGGACGTAAAGTCCTTTCTTTTGCTTGTTTTGTTGATTATTTATCGAGAGTGATGGTCACTTTCGTGCTGGTAATCTTACCTGTCCAGAACTCTTGATTGTCGCAATTTTCAGCAATGTCGTTCTTTATGGAAACACTGCCCGCTTTGACCGCTGCAAACAAAGTGTTGTAGTTTTCAACGGTGAATTTGCTCATTCTCCACGTTGCAGTGGGAAGACCGGTTGCATCGTCTGCTGCGCCGAGGTTGCTTGCTTTTGCGGCAAGTTTAGTATCCCATTCGCCGCCATAGAATTCGCCGAGAATCTTTTGGACGGAAACGGAAAGGCCTTTGACCGCAGAGGTGATAACTCTGTCGCTGAGCGGAGCTTGGTCAACGTCAACGCCGATGATTTTACCGTTGGTGGTTGCTTCTGCCGCACTCTTAACGCTTTGGAACATAGAGCCGCCGCATGCGAACACGACTTCCGTGCCTGCGGTATACCAACCGGAGATTTGTGTTTGAAGTTCAACGGATGCACCGAAACCTGCACCGAACTTGTAGCTGAGCTTCAATTCAACTTCTTTGTTGAGTTCTTCTGCCGCTGCTGCGATGCCTTGTGCATAACCGTAAGCAAATCTGTTGCAAGCAGGGTTCGTTCCGCCGCCGCCGAACGTTCCGCCGAGTTTGGTGTAGCCTTCTTTGACTGCCGCATAACCTGCCATATAGCCGGACTCTTCTTCTTTATAAACAACTGCTGTTACGTTTTTAAGAGGTTGTCCGTTTGCATCAGAGAGCGCCCAACCGTCGACGAAGATGAATTTCACTTCGGGACTTTCGGTTGCAACCGTGGTCATTGCCGTTGCCTGCAAGAAACCGGGAGCGACGATAACTTTTGCTCCGTTCTTGATTGCTTGACGCATTGCAGCGATACGATCGTTGTCGGTTGCTTCTGCGCCGTTTGCGGGTTGATAGTATTGATAGGTGAGGCCGTGTGCTTCGGCATATGCCTTTGCGCCTTCGTAAGTTCCTTGGTTGAAACCACCGTCCATCAATTGACCGACGTCTGTAACGACTGCAATCTCATACGTTTTCGCAGTGTCGTTGCACGCTGCAAAGCATGCCACGCATGTGATAACAAGAGCCATACAAAGTATGAATGCTACAAGTTTTTTCATAAACTTTCTCCTTTTTGGATTTTTTAGGATACTCAAATTATACCTTTTTCAAAACAGCGTGTCAATACCCCAATCGGAACAATCGGCGATTATTTTTGTAGCTTTTTGTAAAACGGTTCAACGCATGTATCAATAAATACACACGAGTGCGCCCTTGCGCACGCGCATAAGAGGCGAGCATGCAAAAAGACGCGAACGGATTGAAAAATTTTCGAAAAATATTTGAAAAAATCATTGACAACCGAGAAGAATATGATATCATAACAACTGTTTTTTTGAAGAAAACTTTGCTTCGCGCAAATCGAAAACGAGGTTTTTCTTTCAATCAAAAACGCAATATAAAAAGGACCTGAAAAGGCGTTTTTCTTTTTGGCACGACAAGTTGCTAAAAAAAAACGCCTTTTTTTTGTTTTTTTGAGGCAAAAAAACCTCAAAATACGGCAAAAACGAGCGCAAAAGCAACACTAAAACCCTTGGAGGCATACATATGAGCAAGTACATTTTCGTAACGGGAGGAGTCGTATCGGGACTCGGCAAAGGTATCGTGGCGGCATCTCTCGGCAGACTTTTGAAGTCGGCGGGATACAGCGTGTATATCGAAAAATTCGATCCGTATATGAACATAGACCCCGGCACTCTCAACCCCACCCAGCACGGAGAGGTGTTCGTCACCGAGGACGGCGCGGAAACAGACCTCGATCTCGGACACTATGAGAGATTTATCAACGAAAACCTCACAAAAAGCTCCACCCTCACAAGCGGAAAAATCTATCAGAACGTTCTGAATAAGGAAAGAAACGGCGAGTACGGCGGAAAAACCGTGCAAATTATCCCCCACGTCACCAACGAGATAAAACAACACATACTCGACACCGCAGAGGAATCGGGCGCGGACATTCTCATCACCGAAATCGGCGGCACGGTGGGTGATATCGAAAGCCAGCCCTACCTCGAAGCACTGCGCCAATTCAGCCTCGACGTAGGCAGAGAAAACTGTGCGTTCATCCACGTCTGCCTGCTTCTTTATATGGCTTGCTCGGACGAATTTAAATCAAAGCCCGTGCAACACTCCGTGCGCGAACTGCAACGCTTCGGCATCTTCCCCGACGTCGTAATCACACGCTCGGACAAAACACCTCCCGAAGAAATCATCAAAAAAATCTCGCTTTTCTGCTCGATAAACGAGGACGCCGTCGTGCCCAGCACCACCGTCAAATGCCTTTACGATGCTCCCGTCATGCTCTATCGAAACGGACTTTATAAAGCAGTTGCAAACGCGCTCTCGCTCGACAAAAAATGCGACTTGTCCGATTGGAAAAAGAAAGTTGCCGACCTCAAAATCAAATCCGTCAAAACAAAAATCGCAATCGTGGGCAAATACGTTTCCCTTCGCGACTCGTACATCTCGCTCGTCGAGGCAATCAAGCACGCGGGCGGCGCAAACAAAACGGGCATCGAACTCAAATGGGTTGACAGCGAAACCGTCACCGACAAAAACGTCGAAGAAAAACTTAAAGACGTTGACGGAATCATCATCCCCGGCGGCTTCGGCACAAGAGGCGTTGAGGGCATGATTGCAACCTGCAAATACGCGCGCACGCACAAAATACCTTATTTGGGAATCTGCCTCGGCATGCAAGTCACCGTCATCGAGTACGCTCGCGACGTGCTTGGCATAAAAGACGCAACCAGCGGTGAATTTTCCGAAAGCGGTAGCCACGTCATCGACATCCTGCCCGACAAGAAAGGCAAAAAAATCGGCGGAACGATGCGCCTTGGCGCATACCCCTGCGCACTCAAAGACGGCACGAAAATCAAAGAAGCATACGGCAATCGCGACATGATAGAAGAAAGACACCGCCACAGATACGAATTCAATTCCGATTATCTCGAAGCGTTTGAAAAAGGCGGACTTGTGATAAGCGGCAAATCCCCCGACGGTCGCATCGTGGAAACGGTCGAAGTCAAAGACCATCCTTTCTTCGTGGGCGTTCAGTTCCATCCCGAATTTACTTCTCGTCCCGAAGTCGCAAATCCGATTTTCGCAGCGTTCGTCAAAGCAGCAAAGGGCGGAAACCACCCGTCAAAATGATTGGCTGAAAAATTCTAAATACGTTAAATTTGCAAAAAGGGCGTTTTATCGACGCTCTTTTTGTATATAAACTTGCTTTTTTGTGAAATCGCATTTTTAAAATATCACCGTTTGTCTTTCCGTCTTTGTGTTGCACGAACGAGTTTTTTAAGCGAAATGATTTGTTAAATCGTCGTCAGAATATTTGCCGAAAAAGACCAAAGTCAATGCTTGTATAATTAAATATACGGTTTTGTTGTAAATAATCGAATTTCGCTTTGCTTTGAGAGGAATATTGGATATAATTGAACTGTATTCGTTGAAAAAACCTTTTTAGGAGAACATATGAAAAATCAAACCATTCTCGTTTTGGATTTCGGCGGACAATACAAAGAGCTCATCGCGCGCAGCGTGCGCAGAATGAACGTGTATTCCGTCGTCGAACCGTCTTGCATTTCAGAGGAAAAACTCAAAGAAATCGATCCTATCGGCATCATTTTTACGGGCGGACCGAACAGTGTTTATCTTGAAAATTCTCCCCGTTGCTCGAAGGCGGTGTTCGATCTGGGTGTGCCTATCTTGGGCATTTGCTACGGCATGCAATATATGGCGTATTCCTTTGGCGGAGTGGTCAAAGAAGGCACCGTGCGCGAATACGGACAAACCAAGGTGTTTATCGGCGACTGCGCAATCTTCGACGGTCTTGGCAAAGAAGAAGAAATGCTCATGAGCCACACCGACTACGTTGCGCAAGTTCCCGACGGATTCAAAGTGGTGGCAACGACGTCGGATTGTCCGTGCGCTGCAATCGCAAACGAGGATAAAAAGCTCTACGGCGTGCAATTCCACCCCGAAGTCGAACGTTCCGTAAACGGAATGAAAGTGCTTGAAAACTTCGTTTTAAAGGTGTGCGGAGCAAAACGCGACTATTCTTTGGACGACTATATCGACACGCAAATCAAGCTCATACGCGAAAAAGTGGGCGACAAAAAAGTTCTTCTCGGTCTTTCGGGCGGCGTTGACAGTTCGGTTGTCGCCGCGCTTATCAGCAAAGCTATCCCCGACCAACTCCTTTGCGTGTACGTCGATCACGGCTTCATGCGCAAGGACGAAACAAAACAAATCAAAGAAGCGTTTGCCAATATGCCGCTCAAGCTCGAAGTCGTTGACGCAAGCGAAAAGTTCCTTTCCAAAATCGCGGGCGTAACCGATCCCGAACGCAAGAGAAAGATTATCGGCGAGGAGTTTGTCAAGACGTTTGCCGAAGTATCGAAAGCGCAAAAAGGCTATGATTTCCTTGCCCAAGGCACGATTTATCCCGACGTCATCGAATCGGGCGCAAACAACTCGGCAAACATCAAGAGCCACCACAACGTCGGCGGCTTGCCCAAGGATATGCCTTTCATCGGGCTTGTCGAACCATTGCGCGGACTCTTCAAAGACGAAGTGCGAATAATCGGCAAAAAGCTCGGTCTTCCCGACTATCTTGTCAATCGTCAACCCTTCCCCGGTCCGGGACTTGCAATCCGTACAATCGGCGAAATCACCAAAGAGAAACTCGACGTCTTGCGCGACGCAGACGCTATAGTGCGTGAAGAAATCGGCGCAAGCGGCGTAAAATCCGACCAGTATTTTGCCGTCATCACGGACACCAAATCGGTCGGCGTCATCGGCGACTACCGCAATTACGGCTATGTGGTCGTCATAAGAGCGGTTTCAACCTCCGACTTTATGACTGCTGAGTACACTCGCCTCCCTTATGACTTGCTCACCAAAATGGCGTCTCGTATCGTCAACGAAGTCAAGGGCATAAGCCGCGTTTGCTACGACGTGACGGGCAAACCCCCGGCGACAATCGAGTGGGAATAATACAATTGCGCCGAGTGCAAAACACGCTAAATGATAAGTACGCTTCGAACGAGTGAACGAACATTCAAATATGCCACAACTGCGACAAAGTCGCAATATCACTGTTGCGAAGCAACAATATCGCTGTTGTAAGACAATATAACTGCACCATAAGTGCAATATCACTGTGAAAACAGAGGAACTATGCAACACGTATCCGTAAAACTCAAAAAACTGAATGAAAACGCAATCGTTCCGAAATACGGCACGCCTTATGCCGCAGGGGCGGATTTGTACGCCTGCGAGGGCAAAGACATTGTGGTCGAACCGCACCAAACGGTGTTTGTCCACACGGGCATCGCAATCGAGATTCCCGACGGTCTTGTGGGACTTGTGTATGCAAGAAGCGGACTTGCATCCAAACGCTCGCTTGCGCCTGCAAACAAAGTTGGCGTGATTGATTGCGATTACAGAGGCGAAATCATCGTGTCGCTGCACAACCACTCGGATTTGCCGCAAACGATTGCCGACAAAGAGCGTGTTGCACAACTTGTGATTGCACCGTGCTTTGTTGCGGACTTCGAAGAAGTTGACGATTTGAGCGACACCGATCGCGGACAAGGCGGCTTCGGCAGCACCGGCAAGCTGTGATATTTGCTTTTGTTCGAAAGCGAAAATTCCAAATCAAAAACGAACGAAAAACCGCATGTAAACCGGCATAAAAACATACAAAAAAAGCACGAAAATCGTGCTTTTTTTGTGCGTTTTTAGCGTTTTATTATTGTGATAAACTTTATTTTTTATATCTATAAAACGATTTCGGTTTGATTAATCGATTTCTTTTCACTCTATCTCAAAATAGTTGAGAAATGCAATCGTGCGTTTCATTGCCTCTTTGGATATTGTGAGGAATTGCGCCACGGGGAAGGCATGCACCGCCCATTTGCCCTCACCGTGATAATGCTCGTAACTTACGCCCAAGTCTTGCAATTTCTTTACGAGGTCGAACGTGAGGACGGCAAGTTTGTCGTTTTCGGCGGAAATGGCAAAGGTCGGCGGAAAATCTTTCGTAACCCAATTGATAGGCGAAATTTCTTTTTGAAGCTCCTCACTGCACTCTTCGACGGGAGTACCTTTGCAATAGGATTGCGTGTAAATGCCTATGTTCTTGAAGCCGGTATGCACGGCTTTCGGAAAATCGTACACGCCGCAATTGAGCATAAGCGCGGATATTCTTTGATTTTTTGAACGCTCGTCGAGGTCGAAATGCGCCGCGTATTCGGGATTTGTGCTTATTGCGCCTGCCATACTGCTCAAATGCGCGCCCGCACTCTCGCCGCCCACGAAAATTCTGTCCATGTCGATGTTGTACTCGTCGGCATGTTCTTTAAGCCAGGCAAACGCCTTGTAGACGTTTTGTATCATTTCGGGATGTCCGTAAAAAGGCGCTTCGCCATAGTACAAACTTGCCACGAAATAACCCGTTTTTTCGCATAGTTTGGTGGTGTAGGCTTCTCGCGTTTCTGGCAAACCGCCTATCCAACCTCCGCCGTGAATATAGACGAAAACGCGCGCTTTTTTGTTTCTGTCCCTATCTTTGCGCTCGTAAAAATCGAGATACAAACGCTTGTCGTCATCGTCGTATCTGACGAATCTGGTTGTTTTCACCTTGTGCGAACGATGAAAACTGAATATCGTGAGCCAACCCAAAAACTCGTTTTTTGCATGGCCGCCTGCAACGTAAAGATATTTTGCGTCATACGCCGCTTTTTTTGCTTGCTTTTTTGCATACTTTTTTGCTTTGTTTGTAAACTCGACGACGTTTTCTTTTGCAAGCACGATTTTCGCTTCTCGCTCCTCGCGCCTGATTTGCTTGTCGAGGTTTTCTCTTCTCTTTTCTAATTGTGCGTACTTTGCGTCGAAAACATCTCTCTTTGCAAGGTTGTCAAGAGTTGTAAATATGCGACGTTTCATATGTTTTTCTCCGTCAAAAAGAATGGTTGATTTTTTGTTTTATATTGCAAAACAAGGTTTTTATTGTGCTATTTTGCACATATAAAACCTTGTTTTTGTCGTTTTGCATTTATTCTGCTTTTTCTGCGAACGAGCCGTCTTTGGTGTCCTTGACGACGTATCCGAGCTCGTTTATTTTGGCTCTTATCGCGTCCGCGCTCGCCCAGTCTTTGTTTGCTTTTGCGACTTTTCTTTGCTCGACGAGGTCAAGCACTTCTTGCGGAATCGCGCCCTCTTTCGCCTTTTGTTTTTGCTCGTAATATGCGATAAAGTCCTTGGGCTCGCACTTGAAAAGTCCCAGCAAATTGTAGGTTTTGACAACCTGTTTCGCATCGGCAACCGCTTCGGGATCGCCGGCTCTCAACTTTGCTCTTATGCCTTTGAAAATGCCGAACAAATCCGCAAGTGCTTTTGCCGTATTGAAATCGTCGTCCATTGCGCGATTGAATCCGTCGTCAATCCACTTGCTTTGCTTGTCGCACTCGAGTCCGCTCTCTTTTACCTCTTCGAGCGTCTTGTAGAACTCGTACATATGCTTGTCTGCGTCGGGGAACAACTCGTTTGTGATATTGATGTCCCCTCTGTAATTTGTTTGCAACAAAGCGTACTTGATTGTGTCGGGCTTGTACTCGTCAAGAAGGTCGGAAAGGAGCAGACTGTTGCCCAGCGACTTGCTCATCTTTTGTCCGTTGACTTTGATAAGTCCGTTGTGAATCCAATATTTTGCAAATTGCTTGCCGGTGAGAGCTTCCGTTTGCGCAATCTCGTTTTCGTGGTGAGGGAAAATCAAATCTCTTCCGCCGCCGTGCACGTCTATTTGGTCGCCGAACGCCGCTCTGTTCATTGCCGAACATTCGATATGCCAGCCCGGTCTGCCTTTGCCCCACGGCGATTCCCAGTATATTTCGCCTTCTTTTGCGGATTTCCAAAGCGCGAAATCGAGAGGATTGCGCTTGTTCTCCTCGTTTTCTATACGCACGCTTTCGTACGCGTCTTCGAGCTTTCTTCCGCTGAGTTTGCCGTAGCCGGGGAAACTCTCGACGGAAAAATACACGTCGCCCCTATCCGTTGCGTAGGCGTGGCCCTTTTCGATGAGCTTGGACACGAAATCTATGATATTGTCTATATTGCAGGTTGCTTTGAGCCAAATCGTCGGATCGTCAACCTCGAACTTGCGCATGAGTTTGTCGATTTTGTCAATCATCATGCTTGCATATTCGAGAGGCGGTATGCCCGTTTCTTTGGACTTTGCGATGATTTTGTCGTCGACGTCGGTGTAGTTGCGCGCATAGTTGACCTTGTATCCGATTTTCTCGAAATACTTGCGGATTATATCGTAAATGAGTGCCTGATATGCGTGACCTATATGCGCTTCGCCCGAAACCGTGATTCCGCATGCGTACATGTTGACTTGCCCCTCGTGAATGGGGACAAAATCTTCTTTTTTTCTGGTGAGTGTGTTGTAAATTTTCATAGGAACGTCGTCCTTTTATACCTGCGGTTTGTCCGCTTGGAATTTGTTTTGCTCCGATTGCGACAGAATTTGCACAGCTTCTTCGTTTGTGGCGTTGTCCTCGTCAACGGTTATGGAATACCTGCAAGAGTGCACGTTGAGAGCCTTTTCAAGCTCGTAAACGCGCTTGTTGAGCCGCTCGAACTCTTCCATAATCGGATCGGGAAGACGGATTTGATCCATATCCGCAACACGCTTGCCGTCTTGCTTGACCACTCTGCCGGGAACGCCTACGACGGTCGAATAGGGCGGAACGTCTTTGAGCACCACGCTGCCTGCGCCTATTTTGCTGTGCTCGCCTATACGCACGGGACCTAGCACTTTCGCGCCTGCTGACACCATTACGCCCTCTTCGAGAGTGGGATGTCGCTTGCCCGTTTCCTTGCCCGTGCCGCCGAGAGTTACGCCTTGATAAAGCACGCAATTGTCGCCTATCTCTGCCGTTTCGCCTATAACGAGCCCTACGCCGTGGTCGATGAAAATTCCGTTTCCTATCGTGGCGGCAGGGTGAATATCGATGCCCGTTTTCTCTTTTGCGCGGAGCGATATATAGAGTGCGAGCGACTTCATACCCTTTTGCCAAAACAAGTGCGCATAACGATAAGCACACAGGGCTTTATACCCTGTGTACGTACGTTTTACGATCCTGCTGCTCGTGGCGGCGGGATCTTTTTGCATTATGACTTGCAAATCGCGCTTTTTTGCCTCGGAAATTTTCATTGCGATGCCTTGTTATTTGCCGATTTCGTCGTCTTTTTTAGCGTCGGTTTTTACCTCGGTTTGAGAGGAGTTATTCTCCCCTTCCGGTCTGTTTATCTTTGACGAGAACAGACTTTCGCCGGTTGACTCTTCGCCGAACAATGCGTTGATTTCGTCCTCATAGATGGTTTCTTTCTCATAAAGAGCTTTGACCATTGCGTCCATAATCGGACGATTTGATTTCAATATATTCAAAGCGACCTGATATTGCGTATCGATGATGGTTTTGACTTCCTCGTCAATCTTTGCCGCTACCTCTTCGCTGTAATTGAGGTGCGTCTGATAATCTCTGCCGAGGAACACTTCTTCGCTCGATCCGAGGTACATATTGCCGATAGAATCGGACATACCCCACTCGGTGACCATCTTTCTTGCAAGTTGCGTCGCTCTTTGTATGTCGTTGGACGCACCCGTGGAGATATCCTGAATGACGATTTCCTCCGCCGCTCTTCCGCCGAGCATCATAGCGATGTCGTCGAGGAGTTTGCCTTTGGTCATATGGTTGTCGTCGTTTTCGGGAAGAGTGATGGTGTAGCCTGCCGCCATACCGCGAGGAATGATGCTGACTTCATGCACGTCGTCGCAGTGTTTCATAAGTTTTGCAACGATTGCGTGCCCGCTCTCGTGATACGCCGTGATACGCTTGTCGGACTCGGTGATAAGACGAGATTTCTTTGCAGGGCCTGCCATAACTTTGTTTACGGCCTCGCTGATGTCTTTCATCGTGATAATTTTTCTGTCCGCTCTTGCCGCCAAAATCGCAGACTCGTTGAGGATGTTTTCGATGTCCGCACCCGTGAAGCCCGGCGTAAGTCTTGCAAGCGACTTGAAGTTGATGTCTGACGCAAGCGGTTTGTTGCGGGAGTGAACCTTGAAGATTTCCTCTCTGCCCTTGACGTCGGGAACGTTGACGTAGATTTGTCTGTCGAATCTGCCCGGACGCATAAGAGCCGGATCGAGAATGTCCGCGCGGTTGGTCGCCGCCATGACGATAATCGAGCTGCTTGCTTCGAAACCGTCCATCTGAACGAGGAGTTGGTTGAGGGTTTGTTCTCTTTCGTCGTTGCCGCCGCCCAGGCCCGCGCCTCTTTGACGTCCGACCGCGTCGATTTCGTCGATGAAGATGATGCAAGGCATGTTCTTTTGCGCTTGCTCGAACAAATCTCTGACGCGCGATGCGCCCACGCCTACGAACATCTCAACGAAGTCCGAACCGCTGATTGAGAAGAAAGGCACGTTCGCCTCGCCCGCAACCGCTTTTGCAAAGAGCGTTTTTCCCGTTCCTGGAGGGCCTACGAGAAGAACGCCGCGCGGTATGCGCGCGCCTATATCCGTATATTTTTTGGGGTGTTTGAGGAAGTCCACGATTTCTTGCAATTCCTGCTTTTCTTCCTCTGCGCCCGCAACGTCGTTGAATCTGACCTTGATGTCGCGCACTTGGTTTGCTTTGGTCTTGCCGAAGTTGAGTGCCTGACCTTGCGCGCCGGCACTCTTTCTCAACACCACCATAAAGATGCCGAAAAGCGCGGCGTAAAGAATGAGCGGAACGAGGATGCTGGACACGAGCGAGCCGCTTGAAGGATCGTCGTATCTGACGACGACGCCGTCAAGTTTGCCTGCCTCGGAATAGTCTTTTATTATATCCGAAAATGCGACTCTGCCTTGGGTGTTGACAAAGTAGCCGTAGCCCTTGTCCCCTCTCTTTTGTATCTTGGCGGTGTAATTGCCCTCGATGTAAATCGATTGAATTTCACCTCTTTCAAGCATGCCGACAAAACTGTCGTCCGTGCCTTGATAGTTGATCTCGGTGGGTCTTGTAAGCTCATACGCTATGACGAAAGCGATGATGACAAGAAGTATCACGCCGACGATGATGAGTGTGCGTCTTGTGGTTGGTTTCATCTATCCTCCTGAAATCGACGCGGGGCGACGATTCCGCAATAATCATATATTATGTTCTACATATTATAAAAATTAAATACGAAAAAGTCAATGCAACAAGAGAATTTTGCGTCCCTTGCCGTTGCGCCTTTTGAGTTAGTATGCTTAAATGTTAAAAAACAACTATTAAAATCTCATTAAACGAAGAGCAATTTTTAAGGATTTGTCAACAGATTTAAAAATCGACGTTGCATAAAAAACGTTGCGTCTTTTACAAAAAATGCGTTTCGCGCGCAAACAATCGGTGCTCAATGCGTCATCACTGCATTGGAAAAACCGTGTGCGCAAGCGAATTTATCACAATAAAACAACAAGCACAAACGCAATAAAACGTCGGTGCAAAATGGTTTCATGTTTTTACAGTATAATTGCAAAATTAAGTATTTATAATGCTATTTTTGATATATAAAAGCCTAGTTATGCGAAAACACTACAATTCAAAACAAAAAGAAAATCATAAAAATCAAAAGACATTTTCGCACGAAAAAACGCAAATTCGACGCCTCGAATACAAAAACGGCGGTATATGTCGAAAATAATAGACTTATTTGCATATTTGTCGATTATTTTGTTGATTATTTAACTTTTTGTATGTTTAAAACATTGCAAAAATCCGCTGTTTTAGCGGATTTTTCGGGGATTTTGTCAAATATTAAGGTTTTCTTAAGGTTGTTTTTCCTAGCAATTAAGTTTGACAGAATAGAATTTTGTTTGATATATATAATACAAACTATATATATTTGCGCTTACACGCACATGCACGCAACATGTTGATACGAATAGGGGAGATCAAAACTATGAATTGCGAACAACACCTTCCGCCTTGTCTGGAAATCAAGCATTTGACAAAACAATACCATGCGGCTCAAAAACCTGCGGTGGACGATTTGAACGTTGTCTGCTATCCCGGCGAAATCGTCGGTCTTTTGGGACACAACGGCGCGGGTAAATCCACAACTTTGAAATGCATCACGGGGATATTGCCCTATTCCAAAGGCGAAATCGTCATAAACGGTTTCGACGTCGCAAAAGAACCCGTCAAAGCAAAAAGAACTTTCGGATACGTCAGCGACAAGCACGACGTTTTTGTCAAACTCACCGGCATACAATACGTTGACTTTATGGCGAACGCATACGGCGTGAGCGTTGCCGACAGAAAAGCACGCCTTGCGGAACTCGAAGACGTGTTTCAACTCGGCGACAGAATTTTCGACACCATCAACGACTACTCGCACGGCATGCGCCAAAAAATCTGCATGATGGGCAGCCTTATCCACAACCCCAAACTTTGGATTATGGACGAGCCAATGATCGGCCTCGACCCCCTTACCTCGCAAAGAGTGAGCGAATTTATGAAGGAATACGCAAAACAAGGCAACTGTATTCTCTTCTCCTCGCACAATATCAACTCCGTGCAAAAACTTTGCGACAGAGCCGTCATCATTCAAAACGGCGTAAAAACGGACGATTTCTATTTCGAACAATTCGAATGCGAACATCCCGACATCGACCTGGAAGAGTACTTCCTCTCGCGCACGGCAAAGGCGGCAAAATGAGAAACTACGCTCTCCTTTTGAAAAAGCAGTTGCTTGACGCGTTTCCCGCCAAGCGTTCCAAAAAACGTTTGCCCGATCTCACAAGCGCACTTTTGATGTTGCTGCTTACGGGTGCGATGGTTGCGATATTCGTCTTTGTCTTTTCAAGATTTATATCAACCTACACGCAAATCAAAATCAACCGCGTCCCCGACATCGCCGCAAGACAATACGAAATTATGTCTATGGGCTATTTCGTGCTTGTCGTAGTGTTTGTGATAAACGGCGTAACCGCGCTCTGCCATGCGCTTTTTGAAAACAGCGATTTGTCAATCCTCATATCCATGCCGTTTTCAAGCAGCGAGATTTTCCTTTCAAAACTCACTGCGGTATATTTGAAACAAGCGGCGTTGGCTCTCGTTTGCGTGCCTACTCTGAACTTCACCTTCCTTTGCACGACGGACACGCTGAACGCATACAACGGCATAATGACCTTTGCGGTTGCTCTGCTTTTGCCGATAATTCCGCTCGGTATCGCGTCAATCGTGGTGCTTCCCTACTACTATCTCAAACGCCTTGCCAACTCGCACTATATCTTCGTTTTCATAGTGATGACGGCAGGTATGGCACTGTTTTGCTGGCTGTACTCCTACGTTTTTAGATTTGCGCAAGACTTGATTTCAAGCGGAAAAATCACGTCGCTGTTCGGCGACAAAACGATGAGGTTTATCCTTTCGTTCACAAAATACGACTACCCCGCCAACCTGTTTGCAAACGTTATGCTTGCACGAGATTTGGGCAAAAATCTCGGCATTTTGGCGGCGTTTATAGTGGCTTTTGCGGCAATATGTCTGCTCGTCGTGCGCGCGATATTCATAAAAGTGTCGCACTCCGGGCTTGCTATTCACGTGCCGCACGCACATACGCGCAAGGTGCGATTTGTGGACAACTCTCGCTTCGGCTCGTTGCTCGCAAAAGAGTTTTTGCTTGTCATGCGCACTCCGAACTACGCCTATATGTACTTCACCACGGCGGCGGTTATGCCCGTTATGGCGTACTACTCGGCAAACATCTCGGTGAGTATGCTGGCAGGGCTTGTGGGCAAAGCGGACGTAAGTTTCGAGATATGCACGTTTATCGTGATATTGTACTCGACTCTTACAAACACTTTCTGCTCCACGAACATCTCGCGCGACGGATATATGTCCATGACGCAAAAGATTTTGCCTTTCTCGCCCTCGTACATTCTCGGCTCGAAAATTACGTTCTGCTCCGTCGTTGCGGAAGTAAGCGTTGCGATTGCATGCATAGTGTTCGGCGTAACCGGGCTTGAAAAGGGAGCGGACGCGGCAATCACGTTTGTTGCGGCGTCGCTGTACGCTCTGGCGCAAATCATTGTGGCAACAAAGCTGGATTTAAGACATCCCCACTTTGCAAAAACCGACGACGGTGAAATCAAGGAATCCAACTCGACGGTTTCCTCGATTATCGCAATAGGGCTTGTGGCAAGTTTCGTCGTGGGCTTTTCCCTGCTGGCGTCGTTCTTTATCCCCCTTCTCAACGGCGGAGCGACTTCACCCCTTCCCAAATGGGCGGATTATACGATAGCGATATGCATTCCCCTTGTTCTTCTCGGGGCGGCGCTGGGATATTTCTTTGCGAAACTGTCAAGCGCGTACGACAATCTGGATATGGAGGACTGATATGAAAAAGATAGTAACCGCACTCATAATCGTTCTTCCCCTCGTGTTTTTGATTGCGCTCTTTGCCATAACTTCGGTGGCGAGCGTATCTGCGGACATCCCTGCAAACGGACTTGTCATCAACAACAAGGGCGTGGGCGTGTTCTCTTTCGACCTTGCAAACTATCAAAACAAGATGTACGAGCAAGACCTCGGCGTAGAGGTGTTGCCGTACATGGCTAAAAACAAAAAATATTCCCTCAAAGTCACCGACGCAAACACCGGCGAAGAAAGCAGTATCGTCACTCTGGAAGAGGACGGCTCGTTTGCGCTTCACGACGTGGGCGTTGCAAAACTCACCTTCACCAGCGACGACGGCGGATACAGCGACAGCGTCGTGTTTAACGTGGGTTCGAGCGGCGTTTTGTCCTACAAGCCCGTGCTATTGGACAATGCAGGCAACGCTATCACCCTGCTCGATGGCGACGACACGGATTTCAAAGCGAATATCACCGCCGGTTCTTACGTTTTGTCGGGAGATTTTTATCCCTCAACCGCAACCAACGTGCGCGCAACGTACAAGACGGCAAACGGCGACGCAATCAAAATCAACGAAGTCAGCGGCAAAATCAACGCTCACTTCGAAACGGACGGCATAGTGTCGATAATCGTCAAAGACGCTTTCGGCAACGACGTGGAAAAGACGATAAAACTGAACGTATCGCGCTCGGGCGATGTGATGATAAACGGTCGGGAAGCATCGAAAAACAAAAACGATACCTCAACCGTAACAGCGCCCTTGGGCACGACGAGTTTTACGCTGTATATAGACAGCAAAGACGCAGAATCCAACGATATTCGCATATCCGGCGCAAAAGACGCGGAATATACGGTGCGCAAATTGAGCGGAGCAAGCGACAGCGCGTACGCAATCGACGTCGCTTTGTCGGAGGCGGTCAACTCCCCCATAGAAGGCTTGCTGTACACGATAAGAATCAACTCGTCTTCCGTCTACTATTTCAAACTGTCCTTTGCCGACTACGCGTTTTCGGTGTACTCGTTCGGAAACTCGGACGGCAACGCCGACCTTGTGTTGCTCGACGAAACGACGACTCAATTCTCCGTGTCTTCCGACCCCGACGACGATTTGAGTTTCAGCTGGCGAATAGACGACGAAACAGTTGCTCAAATAGGCGAACAATCGGGCAAATACTGCTTCATATCGGCAATCGCAAGCGGAAAAACCAAATTGCATATCGATTGGCAAAAGATTGAAAACGGCGCGGTGAAATCGAGCGGAACGATAACGAGAAACCTTATCGTCACAAAGCCGTACACTTCCATCATGTTCAACGAAACCGCCGCCTCGCACGGACTCGGCAAACTTGCAATCGCAAACCAAAAGTTCGAAAACGGCAGTATCGTATCCGCGGAATATATCACCAAACTCTTCAACAACGTGTTGGGCAAAGATACGTCGCAAGAAGAAATCGCATATCCGTTTGAAAACATAGTTTTCAAGTCCTCGAACGATTCCGTTCTTTCGGTCGAAACGACGGCGAACGGCGTAAAATTCATCGTCAAAGACACCGGTGAAGTCACCGTAACGGCGGAGTGGATTTACGGCGAACGCTTCGGCGTGAAACCGGCGTCATTCACTTTCAATGCGGTGAACGGCACGTATGTAAAAGATTACGACGAACTGAAAAAGGCAACCGCTCTCGGCAAACAAATCGTTTTGCAAGAGGATATTTACCTCGGCGAAAAACTTACCGACGAACAGGGCAACCCTCTCTACTCCGAAACGGAAACCACGCAAAAATTGCTCTCACACGTCAAAAAGATAAAGACAACGAGCGATTATAAGTACTACACGAACCTCGGACAAGAACAACCCGACGTGTACGTGTGTTTCGAGTTTGAAAACGACGTGTTCGGCAACGGACACTTTATAAGCGCGGAATATATCACCAATTTGAGAGGCGCGCTTACGGACACCGTGCCTGCATACGCGCTCTTCAAAGGTCCGCTCAACTTCGTTGCGGCAAATATGGGCGGCATAGACGTTGCGTCCGTCAAGGCGCAAGACAATATATCCTTCCTCGTGCGTAAAAACGGAATCGTGCTTGACAATCTGACTCTTGCGGGCTGCGACGACGATTCGCTCTACACCGTAGACGACGACGGCAACAGCAAACTCGAACTTACTCTTCTCAACGAAAAAGGCACGACGCTCGAAGTTATGTGCGATGCGACGGTGCGCAACTGCCGTATCAAAAACGGGCGTACCGCAATGAGAGTGTTCGGAAGAAGCTCGATTGACGCAACCGGCACCGTCAACGCTCAAAAAGAACGCATACGCGTAACAATAGACGGTTGCAGATTGCACACCGCAAGAGAATTTATCCTCAAAGTCGGCACGAACAGATATTTGAGAGGAAACGCCGCCAATCTTGCGCCATCCTTCACCGACGCAAGCGGCAAAGCGTACGACAAGCACAACACCTCTGCGTGCGACGAATACGCAAACGACGATTATTTCGCAAACAACTATATTCTCACCGACGTAACCCTCAAAGACAGCGTGTTGTCCACGAGCGGTCTTTTCTCGGTGGGTATGGAAAGTCACTTCTCGGGCGCAATGCTGGATATGCCGACGATGGGATTGAACTATCTCAACGGCTGGGACGGGCTTGCGGCAACAAGCTATCCCGCACGTCTGCGCCTTGTGGGAAACGTGATTTTGGACGACTGGAAAGAGCTTGCGCAAGTGGACAGCTCCACCCTTATAGAAGTCAACCTCAAATCCGACCAACAAGGCCTTGCCTGGCTTGAACTCAACATCCCCGAAATGCTCAAAGAGGTGTGCAAACAAGCAGGCTACGAAAATATCATATCCCGTCTTGCAGGCAAAGAATACGTGCACGGCGGCATCGCATTCTACGGCGGCGGCAAAAACTATTCCGTCCTCGACACGAGCGAATACACGTTCGAGAGTATGAAACAATATCTTGTCAACATAGGCGTGTTGAAAGACTCTAGCGATTCAAACCTCAAAATGCAAGGAGAAATGTTGCCAAAGGCGGCAGGAGGCGAAAACTTCCGCTTCGTCATGTTTGACGCATCGAGCAAATTCAACGCGGCAAGCAATCACTATTAATAAACAAAAAATACGAAATAGTAAGCATTTATATAGAAATCAACCAAAAGACAACTTATCGGCAATATGCTCGTTTGCATGCCGATACGATTGCAAAGTATAAGATAGGATTGCTTTGCAAGCGAGGCTACTCAAGACCTATTCTTTGGGGAAAGAGGAGGTAAAAATGAACAAAAAAACAAAAATAACCGCTGTTTTGTTGGCAGTGGTGATTGCTCTGATCTGCGCAAGCGTATTCGTTGCGTGCAACAAAGACTCGCAATCGCAAGGGGCGAAGGTGCTAATCGGATTCGACGCCAACGACGGAAGCGAAATCCATGCCGAATCCGTCGATCCCAAAAATATAACTTACGTGCCCAATGCGCGCGTGGGATACGATTTTGCGGGTTGGACGATGGATAAGGACGGCAACGAACCTCTCGATCCGTCCAAAATCCGACTCGGCACGACTCTTTATGCTCAATGGAAAATCAAGACGTTCTCCGTCAGCTTCTACGTCGGTGATACCCTTGTCAAAACCACGACCGTCGAATACGGAAAAGCCGCGGTTGCGCCCACTGCCGAAAGAATTGCGGATTGCCTTGAAGAAAACGAAATCTTCGTAGGTTGGAACGGCGATTTTTCAAGCGTAACGAGCGACCTTGCAATCTATGCGAATACCACATTTAAAGAAACCACCTACACCGTCAATTTCGTAGTCGAGGGCAACGTCGTCAAGACCGCAAGCGGAAAAGTCGGCAACACTATCGTTTTGCCGCAAACGAACGAATACGAGGACAAAATCCCGACGGGCTTCGTTTTTGTGAAATGGGTTGACGAAAACGGCAAAGAAATCGAAGCGGACGCAAAGTTCGCAAAAGACGTAACTTACACCGCAACATACGCTCTTCAAACTCCGTCGGCACCCAAAATCAACGTGCTGTATCCGCAAGACAAAACCTCTTTCGTTTACGGCGACGTTTGCAACGCAAGCATTAATAAGGACGACGCGCCGAGCGGCATAACCTACGTTTACGAGTGGTTTGACGAAAACGGCAACGCTCTTGCAAGCACACAAGACAACACCGCTTGCGCAATCGAAAACGTGCAGGCAGGCGATAAGCGAATAAGCGTCAAAGTCACCGCTTCAAAAGACGGTTATACATCCGTGTCGGCAACCGCTTATGCAACGATAAAAGTCGAAAAAGCAACTTTAACCGCAATAATCGACGACATAAACGTCGTTTACGGTCAAGATTTGCCCGAATACACGCTTCGCTTCAACGGCTTTAAGTACGGCGAAAACGAGAGCGTCGTAAACAAGAGCAACGCAACGGTTTCAACCACGTACTCTAAAGGTTCGGGCGTTGGCGCGTATGCGATTACGCTAAGCGGACTTGTTGCAAGCAACTACAATATCATCGGTGAAAACGGCGCGATAACGGCAACGATCAACGTCGACAAAAAAGCTTTGACTATAAAAGATTCCGTTGCGTTTGAAAAGGCATACGACGGAACACCCCTTTCCGCCACCCTTTCAAACGAGTCGATAAACGGACTTTTGGACGGCGATACGGCAACGCTCAAAGTCGAAACGAAGGGCAACGTCCCCGCCACGTACGAAAACGAATCGGTGCCGGTGTCGCTCACGGTTGTTGACAAGGACGGCAACGTCGTTTCTTCAAATTACGAGTTGACCGCAAACGTCGTTGCGACTATCACCCCTGCGGCCATCGTATATACGCAACCGAGCGACATCGAGCTTACTTACAACCTTCCGATGCCCAAAATCGAAGGCGTTGCGGTAAACACGGAAAACTGCAAAGTTCTTTACAAAACCTCAAACAGCGACGACGAGGCTTGGAGCGCAGACGTTCCTACGCTCGTCAACGCAGGCGAGTACACCGTATATTTCCAAATTTCTCGTCAACACTACAAGACCGAAGAAGGCAGCTTCTCCGTCACGATAAACAAGGCAAAACAAACTCTTGACGGAAAACAATATTTTGTAACCTACGGCGAAGAGTTTACGAAAACCCAAGACGTAACCTACGTTCTCGGTCAAGAAATAAAGTTTGCGCTTTCTTGCGAATACAAAGCCGGCAATTCGGCGAGAACTTACGATATCAAGGCAACCGCGGAAGAAAATCCCAACGTCGAATTGACGATCACCAATTGCAAGCTCACCGTAAATCGCGCCACTCTCGTAATCGAGATGAGTGACAAAACAATCACTTACGGTGACGCTTTCGTATCCGACTATTCAATCGTCACGGCAAAAGGCTTGTTTGCAGGCGACGATATAAAAGACGTGATTGCGCTTGAAACAAACTATTCTCAAGGCAACGGCATCGGAAAATATCAAATCGATGCAACGCTTACGGATTCGGCAAGCAAAAACTACTATTTGAACACGTACACGTCACCCAACACGAGCGAACTGGTTGTAGAAAAGAAAACCGCAACTCTCACAATCGAGGGTAAGAGCGTGATTTTCGGTGATGTTGCGCCCTCGTTTACGGCAACGATAAACGGCTTGTACGGCAACGACGAAATCGAATACACCCTCTCCTGTAGCTACTACAAACCAGGCAGCGGCGTCGGACGTTATCCGATTTCCGCAAACGTGCCCGAGGCTTCGGACGCCAAAAAGAACGCAAACTATATCGTCAACGTCAACTCGGACGACGCATATCTCATCGTTGAGAAAAAGCCTATTGCTTTGACGGTGCAAGACGCAACCGTAGTTTACGGAAACGCAGCACCGACTTTCACCTACACAACGGACACGCCTTTTGTCGAAAGCGACGTGCCTTCAATCACATTGTCATGCTCATACAAACAAGGCGCAAAGGTCGGGACGTCGTACGCGATTTCCCCGACGATTGTCGACAACGGAAATTATAAATTTACCCTAGCGAACGGCACTCTCACGGTGACGAAGCGCGCCGTAGTTATTGAGCACGAAGATCACAAATTTGCGTTCAACGACGGAGCAAAGGCAAGTTTCGACGTGGCAGGGCACGTAAAAGACGCGTTTGAAAGCGACGTGTTCGGCGGTAGCATCCAAACAACGAGCGGCAACATCGCAATCTACGTTGCAAACGGTGCGCTCGGTGAAGATTTCGAGTTTGCAACTCCCCTGTCTATCGTCAACAAAGACGGCGAAAACGTCGAAGATTGCTATGTCGTAACCTACCGTCTTACCGTCGAAATCAAAGAAATCACGATAGCTCACACCGTGCGCAACCTCACGAATCAGGTTTACGACGGCAACGCGCACGAGGTGTACGTTGAAGTCGAGGACGGCACGAGCGTCACGTATATCGTGAACGGCATAGAGCAAACGGACAGACCGTCCTTTGTCGACGCAGGCGAATATGTCGTGTCTTTCAGATTGACCAAAGAGGGCGCAACGCCCTACGAGGAAAAATTCACGGTGAAAATCGCAAAGAAGCAAGCGACCGTAACCGCTCAAAATCAAACGGCGATTTTCGGCGACGACTTCACGCTCAGCCAAAGCGCATTCACGCTTGACGGCGTTTTGGACAAGGATATAGCAAACGTCGTGACGAAGATCGAATGCAACTATGAAGTCGGCAACGACAAAGGCACATACGCCGTGACGGCAACCGCAACGCACAAAAATTACGACTTTGCAAGCGTAAACGGCACTCTTACCGTCGGCGCAAAGAAAGTCGTGCTCGATGCAAAAACATACTCCGTAACCTACGGCGAGGATTGCCCCGAACTTGTGGGCTTCACGTCGGACTCGGTGAGCATAACGCTTGACTTTATCACGCTTTCCACGTCTTATATCAAAGGCGAATTCGCAAACGAATACGAGGTGTTTGCAACCTCGTCGAACGCCAACTACACCGTTGACGCAAGCAAGGTTAAACTCGTCGTAGAAAAGCGCGCGCTTACGCTGACGCTCGTCGAAAGCAGTCTGTTTGCAACCTACGGAGAGGAAATCGAAATCACATATACGAACGTCGGATTGCTTGCAAACGACGCAAAGCATTTCGACATCGAATATAAGACGGGCGACGTTTGTAAGCCCGTCCCGACAATCCTCGGCGCAGGCTCGTACGAAGTGAAAATCACAATGTCCGACAAAATGGCGCAAAGATACGACTTGTCGGCGGATTCCGTCACAAATGGCACTTTAAAAGTGCAAAAAGCAAAGTTAAACGTCGGTATCGACACAACTTCGTTGCATATCGTGTTCGGTGAAGACGCAAATCTCGTTGCGAATTATCGCGGTTTCGTAAACGGTGACGACGCATCCGCCTTGCAAGGCACGCTTGCCTTTGCTTGTGACTATCTCACCCAAAAACACGCAGGTTCGTTTGCAATCTCCATGAGCGGACTGTCTGCGGACAACTATACGATTTCGTACGACAATCCATCCTTGTACGTTGAAAAAGCAGCCGTGAGATTGGAAGGACTCACCGACCAAACCACCGTGTACGGACAAGCGTTTACGCCCTCCTCGACGGGTTGTCACGTCACCTACGACGATACTCTCAATCAATATGCAAAGGACAAAACGAGCGAAATCGTCATCTCCGTCACGTGCGACTATAAACAAGGCGATGTCGTCGGACTGTACGAAATCCGCGCCACGGGCGAGCATGCCGATTTCGATGTTTCGGGAACTCAAAACTGGCTCACCATCAACAAAGCGGACTACTCTGCGGACTTTGTCAACGCAGAGATAGCAAAGAACGATTTGAAAGGCACGTACAATCCTCACACTTCCCTCGACGCGTACAAACTCTCAACGGGCTTTGCGTGGGTAAATGTGTCAATCGTTCCCACGTGCGACAATGCGGACGGCTATGACGTGACTTTCTGCCAAGACAGCGCCAACTACAACGTCTACGAGGCAAAAATCAAAATCCGTCTTGAAAAAGCGGCGGCAAATCTCCGCGTGGACGGCACTTTGGAATACGATTGGAGCGGAAGCGCAATTTCGTTTGACACCGTGAAAGCAATGATAAAATCCGACAACACGGACAACGGTTTTGTCATCTCGGTTGCAATCGCGGCTCCGTCCGGCGTGACGGAAATCAAGGACGGCGGCGTGTACACCCTTGCCGTGTCCATAACCGAAACCGCCAACTACAAAGCGGAAGTCATCAACCCCACCCTCAAAGTGAAAGCTGCGGAAGTGAACGGCGTCAAATACACCGTTGAAGACGCGGTTACAAAAGGCGGCACGGTGACCTTGGCAGGCAATGCGTTTATTGCAAGCAACCTTACGATCCCCAGCGGCGTAACCTTGATTTTGCCGTCAAGTTTGGATAGCTCGACAAAGATAGGTACGCCAACATATGTCACCGAGAACAGCACGGACGGAGTTAACGGCTTTGTCGATAATTCCTCGGAATACATCGAACACAAATTGACCGTTATTTCAAATGTCAACATCATTGTGAACGGTAATATCTTGGTGCAAGGTATTTTGGGAAGAAGAGGACAAGGGCTTAGTGGTCACACGTCAAATAAACACAGCCAAATCATCGTCGACCAAAACAGCACTATAACCTTTAAATCCGGGGCAACGCTCGATACAAGAGGTTATATTAAAGGCACAGGCTCTGCTATCTTCGAAAGCGGCTCTACCCTTTATTCGCCGTTTGTTGTGCATGATTTTAGAGGCGGAACATCGACGGTAGGATCTTACAACAAAGGCAATATTGCACCGTTCAGCCGTTATGAGATGCCAAACGTTCAATGTCACTCAACCATTTATAGCGGCTCAACCGTCAAGGGATATTGCGGACTTTGGATTGATCATAACAAAGAACACAAAACAAGCAAAGTTACAATCATTGCTTCTTCAAAAGCTCTTTTGAATTTGACAAGCGGTCGAATTGAAAAGACATATAATGCAGGCACTACAACTCTCAACGTCTATGGCGATATAACAGGCGGAAGCTTGACCATGAAGATCAGCGTATCAATTTTGTCGGCAACAGTTGATACGTCAAAAGTTCTATTCCCGTTGACCTATTTGCAAAATATCAATGTAATTTCCGGTACTGCAACCGTAAAATACGGTTATAAATTATTGCCGGGATCTTCTATTAATATCGCACCAGGCGCAACTCTTAATATTGAAAGCGGTGGAAAAATAATCGCATACGATAACTCTTGGAATGACGAAGCCGGCGGCGGTGTCGGTTACTATTATCCGAATAACAAAGGTGACGCACAAATCGTCGTAGGCGGCACTGTTAACGTAAAATCCGGTGGGGCAATTGCCGGTGCTATAATCGGCAATGCAAACGGCTCGGTTGCATTGAATAGCGGATGCTCGATCAATATCACGTCATCCGAAGGCTATGGAAAAGCAAAAGGTACATCATTCTTTGATAAACTTCAAGCAGTCTATGTCGAAACGGCAAGCATCCAAAAAACAGCAACTTTCAAAAACGCAGACTCCACAACCGTAAACGGTGAGGTTGGCAAGACCTACACCTACAACGGCACAAGTTGGAACGCCGCTTGACGCTCAATCAACAACAAAAAGCAGTCCTCACGTCGAGGGCTGCTTTTTTGTTGCAATCGAGTTTGATCATTCCGTTTGGATTTTCTTCATCTTGGAAAAATAGTTGATTTCGCCCACGACAAAGAGCAAGCCTGCCACAACAAACATCGTTATGCCTATGCCGTATCCTACCGCTCCCGGCACGAGAAAGAAAAACGCAAGCCCCACCGACAATGCGATAAACGCAACCAAAAGGAACAATATCATGACGTTCATATTGCCGAGTTCGGCAACTCTTTTGACAAGGTTTTTGTCTTCCATATCACACCTCCTTTTGAGCTAGCATGCGCAAAGATAAAGATTTTATACAATGGTTCTTTCTCTACAAGAGAGTACATCGCGTACTTTAAAATTATATTTGCCCCCTCTTTCCCTTCCGGGCTTTTCTCCCACCACTCAAATAGGGGACAATTCTCTACAAAAGCAATCGTAGTTCGTGGGGGAGACAATCGGCACTCGCATAGATAAGTATCGTTCACTCATTATGCCACTGCGCTTTGTGCGCCAGGCGTGGCCAACAACACGGCGCAGTCGCTTGTACTACGCACACAAGGGCTCCCGCACGACAAAAACAAGCGAACTAGTGCTTGCATATTAAAGATGAAAGCGAAGTTTTTGTCGTGTGGGAAGAGGAGCACAAAGAACCAAGGCGAACAACTGCAACTTGTTGTGGTTGAAGCAAAAGGCGCTTGTGTGTGACGAAAGCTCGGCGCTCCAAGGCTCGCCGCCGCTGCGGCTCGAAATCCGTCTTCGAAAATGCACATACCGTGTATAAGTGCCTATTAAAACTGTTGCAAAAAACACATGTTTTTTGTTATAATATTGCCATAGTTCGTTTTGGGAGAGGCGATATGCTTGTCAAGGACAGAAAATACTTGATCGGACTCAAAGTGTTGGCGACGATTGCGCTTTGTTGCACAATCGTGCTGTGGGGCGCGCTTTGGATTGCGTCGGCAACGCCCGGCAACGAAAGCGGTCAAAGCACGCAGATCGTGTCCGACAAGGTGGATTCGATATTTAACCTGTCTTCCAAATTCAATGCGAAAGTGGTCACGCAAAACGTGATTCTCAACCGCCCCGGAAACAAGATTTATTTTGCAGGGCAACAAGAACAACTGACCGTTTCTTTCCTTCCTAAAAACACGCTTGACAAAGACGTGTATTTTGTGTCCGACCACCCCGAATACTCAACGGTGGACGAAAACGGACTTGTGACTTTTCACTCTTGGGGTTGGTCTAAAATCTACGTATATCTCAAAAGCAATCCATCCATTTACAATTGGGTTAGCGTCGGCTGTTACGGGCCTAATCCCGACGAAGTCGAACCGACGATAGCCTTGCCGTCCTCGATAAAAGCCGGCACTACGAAGGGTGTGAGGTTGAGTGACAACACGCTATCCCCCGTATCCGCGTCTTATTCGTCGTCAGACGAGAGCGTTGCGCTTGCATCGGGCGGCTACGTCAGCGGCGTGAGCGCAGGCACTGCCACGATAACGGCAACTTTCGAGAGCGGAAAACAGATTTCAACGCAAATCACCGTCAAAGAAAATCCCGACTTCATAATGCCCGAAAAAATCGTTTTCAAAGACAATCCCACCCTTGTGCACGGCTCCGAGAAGGCTCAATCCGTTTACGACCTCATAGACCGCGTTGAGCCTGCCGGCGCGCCTTGGGACTTTGTGGTCACTTCGAGCAAGAAATCCGTTGTGCGCGTCAGTTACAACAACTTCAACGTAATGGGCGTAAAACCCGTGACGTTGACATATACGTCAAGATACAATCCTGCCGTTTCGGCATCCGTAACCGTAAATATCACCAAAATTCCGCCCACCGAACTGCGACTTGCAGGCGCAGACGTCATCACGCCGCACACTTCGACGCAATACAGCGCAAAACATATGCCGCAATACTACGAAAAGGACGTCAAGTGGGAAGTTGTCAGCGGAAACGCAACCATAACGCAAAACGGAGTGCTTGTGGCAAAGACGTACGGTAAAGTGGTGATACGCTGCACGAGTACCCTCGATCCGACACTGTCCGTAGAAAAAAACATAGACGTAAAACTTTTTTCAAACACCTACGAAATGGTGCGCAAGTTTATGGGACACGGAGGGCTTTCCGCACTGCTCGGATTCGGCATTTTCGGCACGTTGTTTTTGCTTTGCAAGCGCAAGTGGGGGGTGCGCCTTATTCAGTGCGCCGCTTGCCTTCGTGTACGCAGGGATAAGCGAGGGCATACAGTATTTCACTCCCGGAAGATTTTGCACGATTACGGACGTTTTGATAGACTTTATAGGCGCGTTGATAGGCATGGGTATTGCGATTGTGCTTGTTGCGCTCGTACTTGGAATTTGGCGGCTTGCAAGCAAAAAGAGCTTTGATACACTTGCGTATGCATACAAAATCCTCGATTTCAAAACCTTGTTTAAAAAGACGTACAAGTTCGATGCGCCCTATCGTAGAGAACTCGAATCGACGGAGTGCGTTGACGAAAACGTTTTGCAAGACGTTGCTTGCAACGTGAATTAACAAAGCGTACAAACTGCAAAACTTGCTGAAAAACCGTGCAAAAAAGCGCGGTTTTTTGTTTGCGCAATCGTTTATATTCTCGAAAATCAGTCCATAATCATTGAATGAAAAAGGAAGTTTTGAACGAAAAAAGTATTGTCGCAACCACAGAACAAATTGCCCGAAACAACACCGATATTCATCCCCTTGCGCCCTTTGTCGCAAAGATGTTCGAAGCCGCGATCGACAAAAACGAGCGCGATGTGGTGATCGTGTGTTTCGGCACAAACGCCATTTCGGGTGACTCTCTCGGCCCTTTGGTCGGAACGCTGCTTACGAAAAAATACAACATCGGCGCGTTTGTGTACGGCACCGACGAGGCGCAAATCAACGGCAAAAATATGAAAGAGTGGATGTCTTTCGTCAAGTCCGCACACGAAAACGCACTGCTCGTTGCAGTGGACGCCTCCCTTGGAAACAAGGACAAAGTTGGACAAATCGTGCTGCGCGACGACGGCGTTTGCCCCTCGGGCGTAACGGGAAAATCCGAGAGATTCGGGGACGTGGGTGTTTTGGGTATAGTGGCACAAAAACACGGCGACGCTCTGATGCAACTTATGACAGTATCGCCACTTTACGTTGAAAAAATGGCAGATGAAATCGCTATTATGTTGAAATGCGCAATAGGATGACCGAAATTAAGTCAAGGTTTCACATTTGCTTTTTGACAAAAATCAACCTTTGACGTTTTCGCAAAATCGTCATTTTTCATTTTTTTATTGCATATGCGTTCTTTTTTGATTATAATGTTTATAATCATAACTTATGCGCGGACACGCTTGCGCGATCAGGCGTAACCCATAGCACGCAAGGAGCAAATATGTCAGTCATCTTACTTTGTGCCGATATACCGTATGCGGATATTGCGTTTTTCGTAATAATCGCACTTGGACTTATATTGGGCATCATCAGAGGCTTTGCAAAATCTTTCAAAGGCTTCTTTTTGACGATTGCAATTATGCTTGCGGCTCTGCTTTTGATTGCCCCCACTTTCGACAAGGTGCGCAACCTCGACGTTTTTGTGAATATGGACAACTCCATATCCGCAAAGTTTGAAAGCGGCAACGTGATTTTTTCAACGCCTATAAACGTGCGCGTGGACGCCGAAACGGGCGAAAAATCTTATTGGGTGAGCGTCACCACCGACGAAGGCACGTCCGAGCAACCTCTCGAAAGCAGCATGGGCAACGACCTTACTTCTTCGCTCAAAGGCAAATTTGCCGTGTGGCTTGCAAAGACGTTTATCACCGACGACGGACAGACTATCGGCGGCGTTGCGGGCACTTTCGTGTCAGATATAATCGTTGCGGTGGTTATGTTCGTCGTGTATTGTTTGGCGCTGGGGCTCGTGTGCTGGCTTCTTCGCAAGATATTTGCAAAAATGCACACGTCAGATTCAAAGGCTCTCGTTGCGGTGGATCGCACTTTCGGCGCAGTCATATCCGTAGCGTTCGCGTTTGTGTTTATCCTTTTGGCACTTGCAATACTCAACGCGCTCAAAGACAAAATCCCCGCCGTCGACGAAGCTTTGTCCTCTTCGACCGTGTGCGGATATTTTTACGCCAACAATCCCGTTGCAAAACTTTTCACCAAAATCTTTGGTTGACAAATCCTCGTGTATGCTTGCGCATGCACGTTTGATATTTATGGAGTAATTTTATGAGAGTACTTCGCGGAACATTAACTTTCGTTTTGGGTATGATCATCGGTATCATACTTTTCGTCCTCGCTATCGGCGGAGCGGTTTTTGTCGTGGGCACTTCGGTGACCGTGGGACAACTGCAACAAAAAATCACACAAGAAGAAATCATTGCGCCCGACAGCGCCTTGTACGGACAAACCGTTCTGGACGCCGTCAAGAGCCTCATCAACGACATAAACGGCATCGATTCGCTCACTTTGCAAACGCTCTACGATCACTACGGACTTGCGATATTGAAAGGTTTGAGCGGCATAGATTTCACCACGAAAGACTTCTACACCGCCCCGATCAAAGATATTTTGAACGATATGTCCATCGTGGTCAATTCTTTCACACTCAACGATATAAGCGGTATTGCCGGCGTCGATTTCTCTTCCTACGGCTTGCCTATCCTCGACGAAAACTTGCAAAACAACTTGCAAACCGCACTCAACAACATTATGGGCTCGCTCAACGGCGATTTGTCCGTGCGCAAGATTAAGGACGATTTCGGCATCGACATCGGCACGGGCGACAACAAGCTCATCGCAACGATTCAAGACGTGTCGCTCTCCTCTTTCGGCGAAGTGGTCAACGCAATTACTCTCAACAGACTTCTGGACGTAGACACCGACTCTTTCGTCGTCAAAGGCGAAAACCGCGTTTACAAAAAAACCGATATTTATCAAGAAGTTTCAAAGGCCGAACTTCAAAACAAAAACTACTCCCCCGCTCTCGGAGTTGAAACATTTATCGCAGGCGCAATCGACACCGACGGCGACGGCACGACCGACAAACTCGTCGAAAAAGAATTGAGATACGTCAAAAAGACCTCTGTCGCAGAGGACGGAACGGAAAGCGAAAAATACGTCGTAGACAACTCCTGTTATGCGGACGATTTCAACGATGACGAAAACGAAAAAACTTTCTATCGTCACGTTCAATACACTCTTTCGACGGACGTTGCGGATATGAACGAGTTGTATATCGCAACTTATGCAAACCGCATCGCAACGCTTGACGGTGGCAAATACACCCTCGTGCAAAAGGAGTTTACCGCTCTTAAAGATATTGCGTTTGCATCCACTCCGACCGTTTCGGGCGGCAATATCGATATCCAAAACGTGAAATACGCCTTGGAAGACGGCACGTACGAAAACAGCGACGTTTTCTATATCACGGACAGCCCGATAACCAAAGACAGCATGCTCCGCACTCTCGGCGAGGGTGAAACCGCAAGCGGCACGGCATATCTGCGCACACACAAAGGCACGTCCGCAACCGTACTTCAAATCGTCGCTTATATGAGCGTCGTGGAGCTTCAAAATGCGGACGGACTTCTCGACTCGCTCACAGTCGGCGACGTCGTGGACACCGATAAGCCCGGCACGTCAAAAGCGATAATCGCACTCAAAGATTGCAAAATCACCGAAATCGGCACGAAAATCAACACTCTCAAAATCGACGAACTCATCGATATAAACGACGAATCCGCGCGTATTATGCAATCGCTTGCCGCAAGAGGCTGCACGCTCGACGACCTTGCAACCATTGCCGATTCGCTCACGATAGGCGAGGTTATGGATATCGAATACGACGCATACGTCGCAAGCGCGAGCGGCGCATACGTGCAAGACAAAGTGTTTGTGGCATACAACAAATACGCTCACGATTTGTCTGAGTACACCCTCTACCAAAAAACCGCAAGCGGCGATTTCTCGGAGTATTCCGGCACGGTTGAAGACGGCGGCGAATATTACGTCGCAGTCCCCAGATTCCGCCTTTACAATCCCGATACCGACGCAGGACTTGCAAGATATAATCTTTCCTCCGAAGGTGCGACCGCTCTTGCGCTTCAACAAATGGCAAAAAGAGGCTACACCCTCAAAAACATCGGCAGCGAACTCAACACGATGTATTTCGACGAACTCGTGCGCATCAAAGAGGGCGACAGCGTGCTTATGAGAACTCTATCCACAAAGAACGCCACCCTCGACAACATAAGCGAGGTTGTCGATACGCTCAAAGTGGACGAAGTTATCCAAATAGACGAAAGCTCCGCGCGTATTATGCAATCACTCGCCGCAAGAGATTGCCTTGTCAAAGATCTCGGTACGGTTGCGGACGAGCTTACGCTTGCAGAAACCATAGACGTTCAATTCTACAAATACACGCAAAACCTCAACGGAAAGTACGTCAAAGTGGTTGAAGAGGACAAATACGTTTATTGCGATGGCAACGCGTATTTCGACTCTCAACGCTTCACAAAGGAAGCGGACGGTAAATACGTCGAAGACGCAAACGGCAAGTTTGCTCACTCCTTCTACTTCACGCTTTACAATCCTGCGGAACATTCCTCGACGCTCACAAGATACGACTGCGCAAAAGAGGACGCTTCCGATCCTAGCTACAATCCCTCGTCAAACGTCTTGCAACGCTTGGCATATTCCTCTTTGGGCGACTTTTCAAACGCTTTTTCAAGCCTTACGCTCGGTGACGTAATGGACATCGATATAGACTTGATGGTTCAGGACGAAACGAAGATTGACGGCACGTCTTACTTCTACTACGACGCGGCAAACAGCGTTTATATGCGCCAAAACGACGCGTTCGATCCGTCGTCCGTCGATGCAAAATATCAAAACTTCAAGGTCACCCTCGAGGGTGAAAGCTCCGCCGTCATCAAACGCCTTGCTTACGTCAAAGTGGACAACCTCTCTTCCGCAATGGAAGCGGTGATGAAAGATATGCTTCTTTCGGAGCTTATCGACGTGTACACTTACTCAACCGTAAATACCGTCGTAAACGACTATAAAACAAACAAACCTGCCGACAGCGAAATTGCAAACACGGATCGCTTTATCATCGCTCCCGTAGGCTCGGAAAAGGTGGACGGCGTTGAAAAACAATATACGTTCGTGTACGACAAAACCGGCAAATATATGAAGCGCGATTATCGTTTTGAAAAAGCCACGAATATTACGTTTACGGGTACTATGACTTATTCTTACGAGCAAATCACCGATTTGACCGACAGCGCAATCGCGGCAGGGAACCTCTATTACAAGGGCACAAAGGACGGAAAAACCGAGTATATCCACAACGTTGCGCTCTGCACTTACGTGATTGCCCAAAACACGAAACAAGACTATTCGACCGGCACTCTGAAATTTGTTCTCGACACCAATAAAATATATAAGAGAGTCGCGGGTTCGGAATACACGACGCCTACGTACACGAACACCGCCGGTGATCTGTACGTGATAATAAACGGCACTTACGTACCGTACGATTCTTCAAACTACACGCATTATAGCAACGACGTTTATCGTCGCATCGACGGCACTTCTTACGTTGACGTTTCCTCCCCCGACGACGGCACGGGCTATTATAAACGTGCGGAAAGCGAAATATTGTTCTCAAAGCAATATTGCGAAAATATCTACGTCCCCACAAACGAAGAGTACGGTCAATTGTACGTCATCATCAACAACGAGCCCGTGAGATACGACATCAATTTGCACGACGCAAGTTTGCAAAGATACACTGCGGTTGTCGGCTACCTTGCCGTTGCAAACGAAGCGTACAACTCCTCGGACGAAGTGAGCTACACAAATCCGCTCGACCACATAGCGGCAAGAGTTACCGTTGAAAACGAAAAGAGCGAAGCGGTACTCCGTATGCTTGCAAGAAAACAAGTTACGATTTCGAATATCAACGACGTCATCAAAGAGGCAACAATAAGCGACCTTATGGATTTGACGGAAGGCAGCTTGTTCTACGACTTTAAAGACAGCAAGCTCGACAACCTCAGCCAAGACGTAGAACTCAAATTTACGACAATGACCATGGGTGAATTGCTCACCTATGCAAACATCGCAAATATCGACACGCAAGTCAAAACTGCAATCGAACCTATCACGCTCGAAAGTTTCTTCAAGAGCTTAAAATACAGCGAAACGGCAGGTATCGTCGTAGACCTCGAAAAAGCGTACGGTTACGCCGCTTAATTTTAATCGCTAAACAACATTGCAAAAGCACCGAAAAATCGGTGCTTTTGTTTTTTAACTACATTATAAAAATCTGACTTTTTGGCAAAATATGGGTTTGATTTATCGTTTTTGATTGTTTAAACCTTGTTTTATTGTTTTTCGGACAATTCCAACCACTCTTCTTCAAGGGGGGCGAGTTTTGCTTGAAGAGAGGATATATGTTCCTCTATCTCGGCAATCTTGGTGTAGTCAGAATATACGCTTTGGTCGTTGTGCATGGTGTTTTGAAGAGAAGAAATTTGCTCGTTGAGCGCGTTCATTTTTTCTTCCAGAAAACTTATTCTATGCGCTCTGCGCGCCGCTTCTTTGCTTTGAGATACGGGCTTTTCTTTTTTCTTTTCATCAACCGTTTTTACAAAATCGTTTGCAAAATCGCTTACTTGTTTTCTCGATTCGTAATCGGAATACTTGCCGTCGAAAAGCTCCGCTTTCCCGCCGTCGAAAACTATAAGCCTGTTGCAAACTCTGTTGACGAAATACCTGTCGTGAGATACCGTTATCACCGTGCCCGTGTAGTTTGAAAGCAATCTTTCAAGCGTTTCTTTGCCTATGATGTCCATATGGTTCGTGGGCTCGTCGAGAATGAGAATATTGGGTTTTTTCCTCAAAATTTTGCATAGCGCAAGACGCACTTTTTCACCGCCCGACAAATCGCATATGCGCTTAAACACGTCGTCGCCAGACAGCATAAACGCACCCAATGCGCTTCTTGCCTCGGTGTTTGAAAGCATAGGAAATTCGTTTTGGAAATCTTCTAGCACTGTAAGCGTAGAAAAGCTTTGAGTGGACGTTTGGTCAAAATACCCGACTTGTGCATGCAATCCGAATGTCGCACTGCCGCCGAGAGGTTTTAGTTTATGCACGATTGTTTTGACAAGAGTGGATTTTCCGCAACCGTTTTGACCTATTATACCGACCTTGTCCCCACGTTTTATAATTGTATTTATTTGACCGAGCGGCTTGTCGTAGCCGAAAACGAGCTTGTCCAAAACAACCGCTTTTTCAACCGTTTCGCGCTCGGGCTGGAAGTTGGATTTGAAAGTTGCCGTGTCAAAGTTGCTCGGCGTGCCGACTTCGCCTATACGTTCGATTTGTTTGAGTTTTGCCTGCGCCATGGCGGCTTTTTTTGCCTTGTATCTGAATCTTTCAACAAGTGCGCTAAGCCTATCGATCTCTTTTTTACGCATAATCGAATCTTTGAGCGCCTTGTCGTACGCTTGCTGTTTTTGCGCCGTAAAAGAGGTGTAATTGCCCTGATACCTCTTTGTTTCGCCGTACTCGATTTCATATACGACATTTACGATTTTATCCAGAAACATACGGTCGTGCGACACGATTACACAAGACTTTTTGTATGCGCAAAGATAGTTTTCAAGCCACTCGATAGCCTCCAAATCCAAGTGGTTGGTAGGCTCGTCCAAAAGCAAAACGTCGGGTTTTGAAAGCAAAAGTTTCAAAAGTGAGATTTTTGTGCGCTGTCCGCCCGAGAACTCGCAAAGCGGTTTTTGCATGTCTTCGTTTGAAAATCCAAACTTCTTCACCGCCGTAAGATACTCTTTTTTGTAGGTATATCCGCCCTCTCTCTCAAACTGCTCGCAAAGACGAGAATATCGCCTTACGTTTTGGTCGCAAGAGTCGTTTTGTAAATCTTCAAGCGCGCTTTCCATGTCTTTTTCGATTTTTATAAGGGACGAATACGCATCCAATATCTCGTCGAACATTGTTTTGGCCTTGTCGTCGTTGCTTGTCTGTTTCAAAAATCCGATGACGGGATTGCCGCTCGTGAAAATTCCGTACGGGGCGTCATCCTCGCCTTTTTGATACTCGACTTCTCCCGTAAGCACTTTAAGAAGCGTCGTCTTTCCGCATCCGTTGCGACCGATAAGCGCAATCTTCTCGTTTTCGTGAATGACAAAATCCGCCTGATAAATCACCGGCGTTCCGTCATACTCAACAGAAATGTTAGACACGTTTATTTGCATACCTAGATTTTATCTTATTTTTGATTTTAAGTCCATAAAATATCTCTAATGAAGAAAAAAACAATGATTTTTCTCTTCTAATAGTTTGTTTTACTTTTTTTTAGGGAAAAACATTCTCAACTTACAAATTTTCTTGGTATAAAACAAAACGAACACTCGAGGTGTTCGTTTTATTCCCTAATGGCGCCTGTTGAGGGACTCGGACCCCCGTGTAGTAGCGAAGGAAGATAAATTTATTTATCGTTTTTCCGAGCGTCCACTTCGGAAGAAGTGTCGTGGCGCAATGCGCCGACGAGCGATGTTTCGCGCGTCAGGGTGTCCCCCTCAACAACGGCAGAATAAAAAAAGAACGCCTTATGCGTCCTTTTTTGGCGCCTGTTGAGGGACTCGGACCCCCGACACTTCGGTTAACAGCCGAATGCTCTACCGACTGAGCTAAACAGGCATTTGTTTTTCAATGCTTGTTTATAATAATCTTTTCGAGAGAATTTGTCAACGATTTTTTGTATTTATACACCACTCTATTTATTATTTTTTGCTCCCGCCTCGTAAAACCGATTTTTGGAACTTTAATAGTTTTTTAACACTTGTATGTTTTTTATTAATTAATAATTTACGAAAGAGGTCTGTTATGGAAGAAAAAGAAAGAAAAACCTCTGCGCCGAAAATAAACACTAGGCTTCGTCACAATATTTTGGAAATGCCGCCTTGTATCAGAACCGCAAGCGGTATCGTGATATACGGACGGAGAATAAAAAGCATTGTTTTTACGACAGATCTGGCGATTATACGCAATTGCGACGCCGACGCGGTGTTTGCCGTCTACCCTTTCACTCCTCAACAAGTGATAAGCGACGCAATAATCAAGGCTTCTTATATCCCCGTATTTTGCGGAGTCGGGGGTGGCACGACAAAAGGATTGAGGACGGTTGCCATCGCAAAAGACGTGGAATCGCAAGGCGCAATGGGTGTTGTTTTGAACGGCCCGGTTTCAAATCTAAACTTATCCGCAGTGGCTATGGCGGTTGATATTCCCGTTATAATAACTGTAACGAAAAAAGACACCGATATACAAGCAAGGCTTGATGCAGGCGCAACTATTTTGAAAGTAACCCCCGAAAACGATAACTAAACAAAACAAAAAAAAGACTAGATTACCATATATAATTTATATACGATAACCTAGTCTATATTATAACTTAAATACACATTTATTCTAAAATTATTTCTTTGAAAATCGGCTCTACCTAAATCTAAAGTTTCAACTTCTTTAGTAAATATTGGCGAGTATTTATCATCATCTATATGTCTAACACCTTTTCCAGTAGGAATTGGTTTTTTCAATAAATTCAGATAAATTTTTAACATTAATTTATGTCTATCAACCTCCCTATAAATTACTATTTTTCCAACTAATTACTAAATTGTAATTTATTTTTTTTCGATAATTATTTCTTTTATTGAAGAATTATCATTTATAAGAGTAAGTTCATCAATATGATGATGATCATTAGTTTTAGACATAGCCAATGAAACAAGTAAATCTGACAATTCTATAAAATCCTCGCTTGTTCCATTTATTATCAATTCTTTATTACTTGTTAAAGATATGTTTAGTCCGAATTGTTTATTTTCAGATTTAGGATATAAACCTTTTTCTTTTAAACTATTACTTACAAAATTTGTGTTAGTCATCAATAGTCAACTCACTTTCAAATTACTATTTATCTGTTTGTCATTTTAGCTCCAATAAAAATGTTTGTCAAATCATTATTCTTTATTCATATTTACACCAAATATGAATATCATTAATTAGGTATCGCTTTCGGGTGGTACAATATTGAACGTTGCATGCGCGCAAGATACTCCGGAAGTGGTTGCCGATATACGCAGAAAATTTCCCGACGTTCCGATAATCGCATCGGGCGGAAAATCCGAAGAAAGTATAATGAAGACAATCAATGCAGGCGCAAACGCTATCACCTACACACCGCCTTCGACACAAGACTTATTTAAAGAAATGATGTCTAAATACAGAGAAGAATAGATTGAAATAATCGTATCTAAATTGTGTGATTTTTAGCATAAACAATATTTTAAATATACACTTTTACAATGTAAACTGCCGATTTTGTATTTTTAATCAATAAACCGGCAGTTTTTTTGTTTTGTGATAATCCACAATAATTTTGGCATTGTTTATAAAAAAATATTTCTTATCGTGCGAAACGTGATATAATAAATTTGTTATGAAAGAAGTTGTTATAGACGCATTGCTTGACAGTTTGAAAATATTTGCGGTGGTGGTTGTTTTTCAATACATCATTGCGCTTATCGAGCCGAAACTGTCAGAAAAAATATCGTTCAAGGGCAAACTTGCTCCGCTGATAGGAGTGAGTATCTCCTTATTGCCGCAATGCGGATTCAGTGTGGTTGCAACCGACCTGTATCAAAAAAGGCACATCACCGTAGGAACGCTTATTGGCGTATATCTTGCAACGAGCGACGAGGCTTTGCCTATCTTTTTGGGCACGCCCGAAAAAGCGTTGCACGTGCTTCCGCTAATTGCGCTGAAATTTGTTTTGGGACTTGTTTTCGGATATACGATAGATCTTATACTTTCAAAAAACAGAAAGAAAGTCGAACATCACGTTGCGCATTGTAATGAAGAATACAAGATAAAACTCACCGATTGCGACGGTGCGGAACTCGTTGAAAAAACACAGGAAAATCAACCGTCCTGCACGTGCGACGATTGCAGAGAATGTGAAAAATTCGAAGTTGAAAGCAACGATGAAAAACAAAAAGAAAAAGACGCTCGAAAGACGCCTAAAAAATCGGCAAAACAAGAGAAAATCGACAGATTTTTGATACATCCGTTTCTTCACTCTTTGGAAATTTTCGTTTACGTACTTGTCGTAAATATTATTTTCGGAATAATCGTATATAAAGTCGGCGAAGAAAACCTGATAACTTTCCTTTCGTCAAACAAATATCTCGCTCCCCTGCTTGCAGTTATCGTGGGTGCAATTCCGAACTGCGTTTCATCCGTTGTTATAAGCGAACTTTATATTATGGGCGGGCTTGGATTCGGCGCGACGCTTGGCGGACTTTGCATGAACGCCGGCATTGCGTTCGTATATCTTTTCAAGGACGTAAAGCACACAAAACGAAACCTTGCGGTTTTTGGCGCGACATTTGTCATAAGCCTTGCGATAGGATATATTTTCTCGCTGATATTCTCGTTTTCTAGCCTGAATTTTTGATATCCGCACAAGCGTGTTGACAAAGGTGAACAACTAAACACGGTATGTTGACAACCAAATAGGTTTTATCAACAGAAAATAAACGAAATTTTCCAATATCTTGCGATAAAAAATATTTTGGATTGCAAGAGATTGTGGTTGAGGTTTTATTTTCCACTTGTCAACATTGCTTATTTATGTTATCATTATTAAAAATAAAACAATATAGAAATATATAGGCGAAATATGAAACTTATTTGTCAAGGAAACGAATTGAGCGATGCTCTCGCAAAAGTTGTAAAAGCTCTTCCTATAAAGAGAAACAATCCTATTCTCGACGGTGTGAAACTCACCGCACTCGGTGATACTCTCACCATTTTCGCAACCGATCTCGAACTTGCAATCGAAAAGAAAATCAACGCACAAGTGCTTATCGATGGCGAAATCGTCGTTCCCGGCAAGCTCTTTGCTGACTACGCAAAGAAAATCGAAGAAGAACAAGTCGAACTCGACGGCACGGACAGCTCGAAACTCGTCATAAAGTATCTTGACAGTGAACTTCAAATCAAGTGCATGAGCGCCGACGAATATCCCGTATTCAAAGAAGTCGACACTCAAAACTCTTTTATCATCCTCAAAAAAGAGCTTAAAGACATTATTTCAAAAGTTATATTCAACGTTGCCGTTGACGAGGCAAGACCTTCCCTTCGCGGCGTTTGTCTTAATGTGAAAGACGAAGAAGTCGAAGCCGTGGCATCCGACGGATACAGACTTGCGCTTGCAAAAGCACAAATCAAAAACAACGGCGTTATCGACAAAATCATCGTGCCCGCAAAGAGCATGAACGAGCTTGCTCGTCTTATTGACGACGGCGAGGAAACAATCACCGTGTACGTTGAGAAAAACTATATCATGGTTGACCTTTTCCACACCAAGATCGTCACAAGACTTATCGGCGAGGATTATATCAATTACGAAAAGATTATCCCCGGTGTGTTTACAACCGAAGTTACCATCGACAAAAAGCTCTTTGAAAACGCAATCGACCGTGTGTCGCTCATCAACCGCGCGGAAAAGAAATCTTACGTGAAGATGGAAATCAAAGAAGATACAATCTCTTTGAACGCCCACAGCGACGATGGCGAAATCAACGAAAAAGTAACCATCGGCCTAAAAGGCAAGGATCTCACAATCGGTTTCAACTCCAAATATATCATCGACTGTATGCATGCAATCGACGAGCCGTTTGTGACGCTCAACTTCACAACTTCCACCGCTCCGGGAATAATCAAGGGCGAAGGTGACAGGTGGTTGTATCTTATTCTTCCCCTCCGCGTCATCGGTTAAAACCGCACCAAATCGCGCCTAACTTTGTCAGAGCCGCTTTGCTCACCCGTCATGTACTTTCATGTACATTGGGCGGATTCGCAAAGCGGCTCTTCCTTGTTATGCATCGATTTGGTGTGGTTTTAACTATTAAGTAAAAAAAAGCGAATAACTGCGTCAGAGCCACTTGTCCGTCAGCTCATGTACTACATGTACATTAGGGCTTTCGTTCAAGTGGTTCTTCCTTGTTCTTCATCCAAATAGTGCAGTCGTTATAATATTAAAAATAATACCAAATTTATACGGCGTGTACTCTAAAATAGATGCGCCCCCTCTTTCCCTCTCGGGCTTTTCTCCCACCACTCAAATAGGGCAATTCTCTACAAGATTATCCGTCGTTCGCGGGGGAGACAATCGGCACTCGCATAGATAGGGACAATTCTTTCATTATGTCACTTCGCCTGCGTGGCGGCTACGCAACAGAATGCCACGCATTCTCGTACTATCCGTCAAGCTCGGCGCTCATATTCTCGCCGCCTTGCGGCTCGTGTTCCGTCTTCGAAGTTGCACATACCGTTTATAAGAACGCCCTTAATGAGTGTTCGTTCGGGTGTGGGTGTCCCACCCGCAACTGCAACAAAGTAGCAATATCACTTGCGCAAAGCGCAAATATCACTGTTGCCATAGGCAACAATATCATGCACGCATTGCGTGTATATCACTTTCATCGCCTTGCGGCTCGCACCTTGAATAGGCACATACCGTGTATAAGAACGCTTTGATAAAACAAAGATATAATTATTTGTTTTTTTCTTTCAATTCAGCCAAGGAAGTTGCGATTTTAGATGCTAGGCGAGCGTTGTTATAGACAAGTTGAATGTTGGCTTCAAGGCTCTGTCCTTTTGTGAGTTTTTGGATTTTGTCAAGAAGATAAGGCGTTGTTTGTTTGCCGTGGATGCCGAGTTTTTCACACTCTTTGAGCGCATCTTGAATGTTTTGGTTGATATAATCGGCGTCCATTGCGTACTCGTCGGGGATGGGATTTGTCACCAGCATACCGCCGTTGAGACCGACTTGATTTTTGGCATAGTATGCTGCTGCGATTTCTTCGGGGGTGTCGATGCGATAATCGACTTTAAATCCGCTCTTTTGAGTGTAAAACGCAGGCATATCTTCCGTTTGATATCCTACAACGGGCACGCCTCTCGTTTCAAGACATTCGAGCGTCAAACCGATATCGAGAATTGATTTTGCGCCTGCGCATACAACCATAACGCTTGTTTGTTGAAGCTCGTCAAGGTCTGCGGATATATCCATGGTGGTTTCAGCTTTTCTATGCACGCCGCCTATGCCGCCCGTGGCAAACACGTCGATGCCGGCAAGGTGGGCGATATACATGGTTGCGGCAACCGTCGTTGCGCCGTCCTGACCTTTTGCGACGACGAAAGGAATATCTCTTCTCGAAACTTTCGGTACGTTCAATCCGCCCTTTCCGAGACGTTCGATTTCTTCTTTCGAGCAACCGACGGTGAGCTTTCCGCCGATGATTGCGATGGTTGCCGGAACCGCGCCGTTTTCACGCACGATTTTTTCAACCGAAAGCGCGGTTTCCACGTTTTTGGGATAAGGCATACCGTGAGAAATTATCGTGGATTCAAGCGCAACTACGGGCTTGTTGTTTGCAAGCGCGTTTTTGACTTCTTCGGAAACGTTTAGATAATTGTTGAGTTGCATTGTTTTGCTCCTATATGAAAATTTTGTTTTTTTACACTTATTTTTCACTGCAAAAATCACTTGTTTTTGCGGAAAAATATGATTTTATGCGTTTTTGTTTATTATGTCAAACACTTTTTGCGCCGAAATATCCTTGCACACCGTGTCTATTGACGAAACCGTGATTGATGAGCATGCGGCGGCAAATTCCGCGCTTTTTTCAACGCTCATTCCCTTCATAAATCCATACACCACGCCTGCCATAAAACTATCGCCTGCGCCAGTTGTGTTGACCACGTTTGTTTTGAAGAACGGCACGTGTATAAACTTGCCGTTTTGATAGCAATAAGAGCCGTCTTCACCGCAACTCAAATAGATTGTGTCTATCCCCCTCTGCGCGATTTTTTGGCATGCGTCGAGAGCGGATTGCTCGTCCGATACCTTCACGCCCGACAGAATTTCCGCTTCATACTCGTTTGGTTTTATACAACGGATATTTTTGATTTTGTCGTTTGCGATAGCCGTCTTTTTTGCCGAAACGGTGTCGAGAAAAACAGGTACGGTGACGTTTGCAATCAAAAAATCAAGACAATTGGGAATATTCGTGTCCGTGACGACGCATGCCGCGCCGTTGATAATGTCGAGATTTTTTGCCAAAAACTCTGGGGTGAGTTTGTCCAAAATACGCATCGAAGCAACGCCGACGAACATATCGTTGTCAACGTCGTTGACGGATACGTAGCAAGACGACGGTTCGTCGACAACCAGACTGTGTGAGATATCTATACCCACCGAAAGAGCGTTTTGTTCTATCATATGCGCATTGAAATCCGTGCCTAAAACCGTGATAAGTTCAACGTTCAATCCAAGCCTTGCCAAATTTTCCGCAATGTTGCGAGAAACTCCCCCACAAGACAAAGTGGTTTTGCCGGGGTTGCTGTCTTTTGTTTGAATCTTCGTAAATGCAGTGCAGGTTATATCGACATTCGAGCCGCCTATAACGCAAACGTATGGTTTTTTCATACCTTTATTTTATTGCCGCAAATATGCAAAGTCAATCCGCAAATTTTAATTATCTATATAATTAAACGACTTTTAAGGTTGTTTGCCTTTATAACATACTTTTGTTTGACAAAACAAATGTAATTGAAAATATCGCGTGCGTATGATATACTTTTTTTTGAAAAGGCGAGATGAAAATGAAAAGTAAAAAACATCAAAAATTATACGAACACTACGTCGGTGTTTTAGGTGAAGAACCTATTTTCGGTATGCAACTTAAAAAGGAAGTTTTGTCAGACGTTGCCGAGCAAATGAAACCTATCACGACTCACGTTTTCAAGCCGACGGACGAGTTGCCGTTTTGGAAACTTTGCACGATAGGCGCAAGCGATTACTTTATGCCAGAGCGCGAAATAGGCTGGGGCAGAAAAGCAAATCGCCGCAACGAATATATGATGTTTATATCCCCCGAAGTTGAAGTGTCCGACCCAACGGACAATGAAAACGCCGATACGGGGTGGCTTTTTCTCAATTCACTGCTTTGGGCAACCGCCGAGTATGCGTTCAACCAAAAGGACAATATAACCGTTTCGGATACGATCGATATGGGACTTGACGGCAAATATCGCGGCGTCGTGTTGCTGTTGCCGGAGGTGTTCAAAACACCTCGTATCGTGAAGTGCTATATCACCAAAAACAAGTACGTTTCGATATTTCAAGTTATGCCTGTGACAAAAGAACAACTTGCAAAGAAACTCAAAAAAGGCACAAACGGCATTTACTGGCTTATGGAGCAGTTCTATACGCACAACGACGATTACAAACTTATATCGTCCAAACCGTTTGCAACGTTATAAAACTCAATGGAGCGCGAGGGCGTAATATGTCAAACACTATTTCAATAGATGAACTGATAGAACAAGAATATGAGCAACAATATTTTGAAGAGTGCAAATTTATATGGCAAAACTTTGTTCCCAAAAGTGGACAAGCCCGAAATTTGCAAGGAGAATTGTTGCGAGAAATCGAGAATATTCGTTGTGAGGCACAAGATAACGGAAATGTTAATTGGGACGACGATTTTACTTATTTTTGTGAATTTATAAAGCAATCATTGATTGAACAACCGATTTTTTCTGAACCCGAAAAAGAAAAAATATGTGTCATAATGAATTATCTCAATGAATGCGGAGTATACGCTCAAAGATTCAACGATGGTAAAATTTCTGATAACGATGTTCTTCCTGAAAAACTTGCGTATACAAAAGACAACCTTTACGATATTATTTGCGATTTTATAGGTAGATTACAAAATAAGCACCCTGAACCTATTAAATACAGCATAAATAATTCAATAAAGAGATAATACAGTTTGACACGCACGACGACGATTACAAACTTATATCGTCCAAACCGTTTGCAACGTTATAGACGTAGGAGGCAATATGAGCACAAATAGCGATAAAATGAAAAGATATGAACGGCTCGCCGTAAAAAAGCCGAAGTACTACGTTTCTATCGGTAATTTATATACCGATGACGCCGATTTCAAAAACGCGACGATTTACTATCAAAAAGCAGTCGATAACGGCGTTTTGGCATATACCCTTCTCGGCGACACTTGGGGCTACCGTTCTCAATATAAAAAAGCGTTCGACGCTTATACGGAAGGCGCAAACAAAGGCGAAGCGGAGTGCTTTGCCCGTCTCGGATTTTGCTATGAAACCGGTTATGTAAAAATCGATATTCAAAAAGCAATCGAGTGTTACGTCAAAGCCTCCGATTTGGGTGTCGCGGCAGCGGCAAGATCTCTCGGCGATTTGTATTATTTCAATACGCCGATTGAAAATTCCGAGATCGCATACATCAAAAACGCGCTGAAATGCTACGAGCGTGCTTTTTACCTCGGAGATATAGAGGTTGCAAAAAAGATAGGCTTTATCTACTTAAACAATGAAGAACTGAAAGACGTTCCCAAAGCCATAGAGTGGTACGAAAAAGGATTGAGCCTTGGCGAATACTCGCTTAATTTCGATTTGGCTTACGTCTATCTCAACGACAGGTTTGTTCCGCACGACTACAAAAAAGGTTTGAAATATCTTTTGGACGGCGTTCACCACAACGATCCCGAAAGCCTTTATATGTATGCGCGCGTTCGCGAAACGGGTATGTATAAGGTAGAACCCGACAAAAAGGCATATATTTATTATCTTAAAAAAGCGGCGGCACTCGGACAAGACGACGCCTTGCTCGACTTAGGGTACTACTATTATGATAAAGGCAAATACGACGACGCGCTCGATTGCTTTGCCTCATCAGATTTGAACGTTGTCGGATTACATTGGGCAATGGCGACAATTTATGAGGCAAAAAAGAAAGATTACAAAAACGCGCTTTTCTATTATCGTATGGCAATGGAAGATGATTATCCGGACGCAATCGAAAGAATGGCGGAAGCGTATCTCGGCGACGAACTCGGGCTTGAAAAGGACGAGAAAACCGCCCTTAAACTTTTCAAACGAGCCGCGAAACTCGGAAACGCCGCCGCGCAGTATAATCTCGGTATGGCGTATGCGTGCGGATATTACGGCGTAACCGCCGATAGAAAAACGGCACTTTATTGGCTGAAAAAGAGCGTCAAGGGCGAAAATCCTATGGCGTGTCTGCAAGTGGGACTTTATTACTACTACACCGTCAAAACCGAAGCGGCTTATAAAAAAGCCTTTGAATTATTTACCGACGCATATAATTTCGGCGAGGAAGAAGCGATTATCAATATCGGACTTTGCTATCTTCAAGGCAACGGCGTGAAAGAAGACAAAAAAGAAGCGGTTAAGTGTTTTAGGACTGCTGCTGAAAAGTACAGTTCGGGTGTTGCGTATCACAATCTCGGAATCTGTTATGAGAACGGATTCGGCGTGAGAAAAGATTATAAAAAAGCAATCGAAATGTACGGCAAAGCGGTAGAGAACGGCGAACAAGCAGGGCTCGAAGCAATTAAAAATCTTTACATCAAAACGAACGGAAGCACAGAGAAAAAACAGTAAGAAAATACGAATTTTATAACGAAAAAGCGTGCTTTTCGCACGCTTTTTGCATTGTTTTTTATTATATATTTTCCTATTTTTAAGTTGTTATCTGTTGAGAATCATGTTTCTTATGTCTGCGACGGTGACTTTGATGCGCGGATTCGACTTGATTTCCTCGCTTATCTTGTCGCGGGCGTGAATGATTGTGGTGTGATCTCTTCCGCCAAACATTTCGCCTATTTGCACAAGCGGCATCGGCAACAACTCGGTGATGAGATAGATTGCAATCATTCTCGGTTCGACGATGTTTTTGGTTTTCTTTTTTGAGATTATGTCCGCGGACGAAAGTTTGAAATACTTGCAAACAGCATCCACGATTCCGCTTGCGTCTATCGTGTCTTTTTTCTCTTCGATAAATCCGCCTATTGCCTCTTTGGCAACGTCTACGGTGCATACGGAGCTGTTTGTGAGCGAGCTGAAGAAGATGACTCGGTTGAGCAATCCTTCCATTTCACGAATGTTAGATGGCGCGATTTCCGCAATAAACTCGGCAACGTCGTCTTTGAGCACAAATTTGGATTGAGCGGCTTTGTTTTTGAGGATCGCAACTCTCGTTTCGGTGTCCGGAACTTGAATATCCACCGTAAGACCGCAGCCGAAACGCGTGCGAAGTCTGTCCGAGAGAGTGGTCAAATCCTTCGGCGCTCTGTCCGACGTCAAGATGATTTGTTTGTTGTCTTGATAAAGGTCGTTGAAGATGTGGAAAAACGCCTCTTGAGTGGCTTCTTTGCCTATCAAAAATTGCACGTCGTCCACCATAAGAACGTCGCAAGAGCGGTATTTTTCTCTGAACTTGTTGTTTTCTTCGTTGGACTTGTTGCGAATGACGTTGATAAGCTCTGTTACAAGCGCTTCCGCGCTGACGTAAAGCACGCTCACGTTCTTTTTATACTTGAAAAGATAGTTGCCGATAGCGTGCAAAAGGTGCGTTTTGCCAAGACCTACGCCCGAGTAAATGAAGAGCGGATTGAAAGTTGTGCCGGGATTTTCGGCAATGGTTTTGCAAGCCGCCAAAGCGTAGGAGTTGGATTTGCCTTCCACAAAATTTTCAAAGGTGTATTTTTCTTGAAACGGGCATTTCTTTTTGCCCTTTTCTTCGGGAGTGAAGTTGGTGACAAAGCCTTGATCCTCGATGAAAACCGTCTGTTTGTCCAAATACTCCGCCTTTTTGTCGGGGGTGATGATAACCACGTCCTTGATTTGAGGATTGTGAGAAGACACCACGTCTTTGATGGTGTCGCGGTATCTCGAATCGATGGTTTTTTTTGCGTTGGCGGAGATTGTCGCAAGCACGATTGCGTTGTCTGCAAAACATACTGGTTCGAGCTTTTCAATCCAAACCTCATAGCTTATGGCTTGGATGGAAATAGACAAATCGTTCTTTACGTCATCCCAAAATTCTTCTAGATTAATCATGCTTACGATTATAGCAAAATCGACAAAATTTTCAAGCAAAATTCAAAAAAGAAAACTTAAACACAAGATGTTGAAAAAAAAAGGCGATCGGGTTATACTTGTTGTGTATGAAAATTCTTTCGCTGGAACTGAAAAACTTCAGAAATTACCCTTCCGCCCTCGTCGAATTCGACGACGGGCTGAACGTTCTTTACGGCAAAAACGCCAGCGGAAAAACGAATATGCTCGAAAGCGTGTATCTTTGCTCGGTTTTTCACTCCCCTCGCACGACGAAAGACAAAGAAATGATTTTGCTGGGGCAGAGCAAGGCGCAAGTTAAACTCAACATCGAAAAGCGTTTCAGAAAGCACACTATTTGTTTGCAAATCGACGAGCAAGGCAAAAAAAAGGTTGCCGTGGACGGAATTCCCGTAAATCGCGCAGGCGAGCTTTTGGGCGTGCTGGGAGTGGTGTTTTTCTCCCCAGACGAGATGAAACTCGTCAAGGAATCTCCCAACGAAAGACGCAGATTTTTGGACGTGGGACTTTCTCAACAACAGAAAGCGTACTTCCTTGCGCTTCAACGCTACAACAAGACGCTAAAACAAAAAAACAATCTTCTCAAAGAATACAAATTCAATCCCGGCATCGACGATATGCTTGACGTATGGGATACGGGACTTGCCAAAGAAGGCGCGATTATAATTGAAAAGCGCATGGAATATATAGCGACTCTCAACGATGCGGCAGGTAAATTTCATAGCGCGCTCAGCAGCGAAAAAGAAACGCTCAAACTATCATACGAGAGCGGCTCGAAAACGGACGGCGCGCAAAATATCCAAGATGAGTTGTACAAGGCAATCGTCGCTTCTCGCCAAAAAGACAAAGAGCTGGGATATTGCACGGTAGGCCCTCACCGCGACGATATAAAAATCGAGATAGACGGCAAAGACAGTCGTAAATTTGCCTCCCAAGGACAGCAGCGCACAATCGCGCTTGCAATGAAACTGGGCGAAGTCGTCATCTACAAAAACGAAATAGGCGAGCCGCCCGTTTTGTTATTAGACGACGTGTTGAGCGAGCTTGACAACACCCGACAAACTCTCTTGCTTGAAATGACGCAAGGCTTTCAAACCCTGCTCACCTGCACCGAATACACACTGCCGAACAAAGCGAAAAAGATAAAAATCAACGAAGGTCAAGTTTTGAACGAATAAAAGCCGATAAATGCAAAAAAACAAAACGCGCACTTTATATGCGCGTTTTGCTGTTTTTAAGTAGGTTTTTTGACAAAATATTATAATTTGTCGTTGTACTTCAAGATTTGGATAAGCGCGTAGATTCTGTCAAGGTCGTCCTTGTTGAAGTAGTCGATTGTGATACGTCCCTTTTGGTCGTTGCCCACAAGTTTGACTTTGGTTGCGAATATGCGCTTCATATCGCCCACGAATTCTTTGAGTTCGAGCGGAAGAGCCTTTGTATCTCGCGGTCCTGACGGAATTGCTTTTCTTGTGAAGTAGAGGCGGACGCGGTTTTCGAGGTCGCGTACGGAAAGCTTGTTGTCGCAGGCTTGATTGGCGAGCGTAACGAGATAATCCTTGTCGTCGATGGAGATGAGAGTTCTTGCGTGTCCCGGCGAGAGTTTGCCCTCTCTCACCAAAGCCGTGACTTCCTCGGGAAGTTGCAAAAGGCGAAGAGTATTGGTGACGTACGGACGAGATTTGCCGATGCGGTTTGCCACTTCCTCTTGCGTAAGACCGTGGTTGTCCATAAGCTCGCGCATACCCTCTGCCGCTTCGATTGCATTGAGGTCTTCGCGGTGCAAGTTTTCGATGAGCGAGATTTCTTGGATTTGTTGCGGAGTAAATTCACGAATGATTGCAGGCACTTTTTTGAGCCCTGCAAGCAAACTTGCTCTAAAACGACGCTCGCCGGCGATGATGAGGTATCTTCCGCCGTCCGTCTTGACGAGAAGAAGAGGTTGCAAAACGCCGTACGTCGCAATGGACGTGGACATTTCTCTCAAACTGTCCTCGTCGAAAGTTTTTCTGGGCTGGTTGGGGTTGCGGTCGATGAGCGTGATGTCGATTTCCTGAGCCTGAATGTCGTCGGCAATATCGACTTTGACGTTTTCTTCATTGTCGTTGAAAAGTGCATTGAAGCCTTTTGTTCCGAGGCCGCCTTTTGTGTTTGCCATAAGTCACTCCTTAAACTTTGATATATATTCTTTTGCAAGATTTTTATACGCAATTGCGCCGGGGCAATTTTTGTCGTATTCGATTATAGGAAGTCCGTATCCCGGAGCTTCCGCAAGACGCACGTTGCAAGGTATCGACGTCTCGAAAACGTTGCCTCGGAACGTTTGCCGTAGGGTATTTTCAACGTCGCGCGCAAGTTTTGTCCGCTTGCACATCGTCAGTAGTATTCCGCCAAGCCGCAGATTGTCGTTTAAATGCGTTTTGACAAGTCGCACGGTGTTGAGCAGTTGATTTAGTCCTTCGAGCGCAAAATACTCGCATTGAACGGGCACCATGACTTCGCCAGACGCGCACAGAGCGTTGATAAGCATCAAATTGATGCTGGGAGCGCAATCGATAAAAACAAAGTCGTAATCGTCTTTTACGCTGTTAAGCGTTGATTTCAAAACGATCTCGCGCTCGTTTTCGTTTGAAAGCTCGAGTTCCGCGCCCGCAAGATTGCGTGAGGACGGAATAAAATCGGCATATTTGCCCTTTCTTATACATCCTTTTGCGTTCCGCTTCGACACGGCGTCGTATATCGAATTTTCGATATTTTTGTCGAACACTCCCATCGCGCTTGTCGCATTGGCTTGCGGATCGAAGTCAACGAGCAAAGTTTTGTATCCCAGTGAGGCAATCGAGCATGCAAGGTTTACGCACGAAGTCGTCTTGCCCACGCCTCCCTTCTGATTTGCAAAGGATACGACATGCGCCATAAAAATAATATAGCATAGAAAGTTTATTTTTTCAACGGCGTTTCACAAAAAGTTTCACATAAAATAAAAATCGACGCAAACCTTTGGCGGTTTTTGTCGAAATTCATACGATTTAAAGAGGTTTTTTCTTTATCGTTCCGTACTGGCGCGGATATTGTTTGGGCGTCGGAGCGGTTTTCTCAAAGACGAGTAAGGCGCGCTTTTCACCGTTGGCAAGATTTAAAGATTTCGTTTCGACGTGTTTTGCGTTGAGGATTTTTCGAGCGTTTTGCGACGTATCGAGTTCGCTCTCGTCGGTTTTGTAGGCGATAAATCTGCCTCCGACTTTTAAAAACGGCATGGCAAGTTCCAAAAGTATTTGAAGCGAGGACACCGCTCTTGCCGTTACGACGTCGAATTTGCCGAACAAATCCCTCTTGTCCTCCGCTCTTGCGCTGACCGTCGAGAGGTTGCTTACGCCCAAAGTTTTTGTGCACGAGGCAAGGAAAGTCATTTTCTTTGCGGTCGAGTCCAAAGCCGTGACGGATACGTCTTCTCTGGCAACGGCAATAGGCATGCTCGGAAAGCCTGCGCCCGCGCCTATATCGAGAAGTTTCGCATTGTCGGGTATAAGAGATATGCCGGCAAGGGAATCCTCGATATGTTTTACGACAAAGTCCTTTTCTTCGGTTATCGCAGTGAGGTTGAACGCTTTGTTTTGTTCAACGACCATGCCGAAATATCCCTCGAGTTTGTCGAGCGCGTTTGGCGCGAGATTGACGCCGATTTCAGATAAACAGTCGTTGAGAAATGCTTTGTCCATAAAAACTCCTTTTTTATAGAATAGCATTTGTCGAAGTTTTTTTCAACGATATAAATCGCATTGGCGTATTAAAACAACAATAAAATCTTATTATTTTTTGCAAATATTGAATATGGCGCGAAAACGTGCTAAAATATTGTAAATAAAATTTTGGGAGCGCAAGTATGAGAATTGCAATCATAACTGCTATGGCGGAAGAAACTCTGCCTATCTTCAAAAAACTCGGCAACGTCGTGGCGCAAAACACTATATCCGGCGTTGCTATAAGCCAAATCGAATACGACGGCGACACCATATATCTTGCAACGAGCGGCGTCGGTGAAATCAAAGCCGCGCTTGCGGTGCAACTGCTCGTGGATTTGTTCGACGTAGAAGCGGTGCTGAACTTCGGCTTTGTCGGCGCACTCAACAAAAATCTCGAACTTTGCGAGCTTGTCGTGCCAAGACGTGTGGTGCATTATCAATTCGACGTCACCGGCGTTGACACGGACAGAGTGGTCGGACAGTACAGCGGAATGAGCGGCAACTATTTTTATCTTGACGAAACGCTTATTCACAACGCGCTTGCAAACATCGGCAAACAAATGAAACTCGTGACCGTCGCAAGCGGCGACGTGTTCGTCACAAAAAACGACGACAAACACCGCCTTGCAAAAGAGTTCGGCGCGGATATTTGCGAGATGGAACTTGCAGGCATCGCAATTGCTTGCGAGAGAAACAACGTTCCGCTTTTTTCCGTCAAGGTTGTCAGCGATAAAGCGGACGAGGGCGCAAACGTGAGCTTCCTTTCTATCGTCGAAAAAGGCGTTGCCGGATACGAGAAAATCCTTCCCGAAATCCTCAAAGCGATAAAAGACGGCGCAACCGCCCTTCCTCCGATTAAGAATTGACGAATAGCGGCGCAAGAGTTTCAACGAAACAGATAAATTGCCCAAGCGGTATAATGGTTTACAAGTAAACCATTATACCGCGTTTATTTTTACACAACCTCGGTGGTGTTCGTTATAGATGGCATTTTGTTTGGTTTTAAGTACATATAGGCGAAAATGAAAGGAGTTTATTGCCGATGTAAAACAGAAGGATTTATTGCCGATGTATAAACGTTGATTTATGGCAGTCTATTTGGATTTTGACTAATACGGAGAAGTTTTAGAATTAAGCGCTCATGTGATTTAAGCTCTTATAATAATATTTTGTTTGACTAGCAGATTAAATAAGCCCGTATGTTGAATAATAACGTTTTTGTTGATTATTAAGATAAATAAGCGGTCGTGTCGTATTGTGGATAATAATGCTTTCGTTTTTTATTTAGAAAAACCGACAATTCAATTATAACGAATTAATATACTTGCCGAGACATCGATTAAGATTGCCAACGGTTTTCTTAAACGATTATGTATTTCTTACTGTCCGGCATTTTCGTATTCGGTGCGGACAATCCGTCGGAAAACAAATCGCAAACAAATAGAAATTCAAAAAAGCGTTTTCTACCAAGTTTGAATAAAAAAGGCAAAAGCACCGCCATGTCCGCATTACTTTGATTAACAGACGTTTTCGCGGATTGTTGAAAGGATGGTGCGCCGAGGATATTTGATGTAATTGATTTCCGTGTTTGAGTGCCGCTACGCATATCGGAAGCTATTCTTTTTTTCACACCGAACAATGTATGATTATGTCTGAGTGTTTTTATAAACACCGAACGCCATTTCAATACCCGACACCTAGATTACCGGGCGGCTACGCCTTACACATATTGTTCGGACTGTTATGGTGAGTTTATTAACATTATCTTGGGCGGTTGGCATTATTCGGTTTGGCACGCGACTTTGTCGTTTTACCGAATATGAGTTATTATATTATCAACGCAATAAAGCCTTATAAACAATGCGTGCCACGTTTCACATAAAACATCCGACTTGGATTTTATGCAAATCCGACTATTGAGAATGCTTAATTATCTCATCGATCAACAGGCAAAGGCAAAGTAATATCTTATTCGGCATAACAGCAATGATAAAAAAGTTTTGTACTATCCCTATCCCCATCCCTATCCTGTATATTCTTTTGGAGTAAAAAATTAAACCCTAGATTTTGATATAAACAAATTATAAAGTGTGCATTTCTACAAAGGTGACGTTTTAAACAAAAATACGAATCCGCAAAAATTATTAATTTATAATACTGCCTTGATTGTTTCACGTGTAACCTTATAGAAAATCAAAAATTTTTCCTATAAATCTAAACAAATTCAGATTTCAGATTGGCCACGGACAACAACGCAAGCAGGGCGAGCAGCAGACGAACCAATGTAACAAAAAAAGAAAACAATACTCCGACCAAAGAGCGACGAGAGCGAAACGCAAATCAAAAAAGTGTAAACTAAACATCGAACGATTTCAAAAGCAAAGCCGAATATTCAACAAAGACAAACGAACTATGTTTGACTATAATCGAATTGACCAATAAAACTCAGTGATTGTTTCACGTGTAACATTTTAGATAATATAGCAAAATTGCCACTAAACAGTGGAATAATAGCGTGATTTTTGAATAAATAAGAGTTAGCAAAAATGGTAAAGTTGGAGTGAAAAGTTCAAATAAAAAGAGGGCATGGTCTCAAATCAAAACATGCCGCTACGTACGCTATAGGTTTGATTGCCTAACTCGGTGCAATCGGTGGTGGTTGTGCGTTAAAACAAAAAAGGATCTTTGCCGAAACGACATGGAAGTACCGTATAAAACCAGCACATGTCATCGTTTGTGTTCGAATAAAGGTACCGCTAAACGACATTCTCACCAGAGGGATATGTGGCGAAAATCGATTAAAAATAGTTATGTTTCACGTGGAACAATTTGATTTTCGGCATCGGTTTCACGTGAAACGAAAAACGCTATAACCCTACTAAATAGTGGCGTTTTCTCGGCTTTTTATGGGTATTTCGGTAAAATTGCGTCTTTCTCCATGTAAAATTGTATAGAAAATTATTCGCGCTTTCACCTGAATTTTTCGCGCTGTTTTGTTTCTCGATTTTTCTATATTTTTTTTGCTGTTTCACACAAAATCTATAAGATTTATAACCGTAGGATTTTTAGCGTAGTTATTGATATGCTGCGCTTCTTTTTGAGTATTTATTATCGCGTGTTTTCCGATAAGTACTTATGCGTATTCGCTGATTTTTTGTGGTGTATGTTTAATCCGTCTTAAAACGATTACGCACGGATAATATGTTTGATTTTGTACCTAACTTATATTTGTGTTGCTATTGCAATAATTGATTTTGATGTGTGCTTTGTTTTATGGCTTTTTGCCACTGTTTAGTGGCGTTTCACGTCGAACAAAATTTCCACATATAAACATATCCACATCCCTATTTGACGTCTGAAAAACAAGACGCTAGAAAATATTGCTGTAAAACGGTTAACAAGTATATCAATACGATTTTAAAATAATACTCCGCACCCGATTTAATTTTCGAATACGGAGTATTGTTTACGCGATAATTTGCATGTACGTTGCGACTAGAAACAGTATCGGCCCGACAAGCACGAAAACATGGAACAAGCAATGCACGTAGCGTTTGTGCACTCCGAACACCGCCGCACCCAGCAAGCAAGACGCCAATCCTGCAAGATAGACGAAACTCGTCGCTTGCGATATTCCCTTTTGCGAGAAATAAGCCGTGAAGAATGCCGCAAACATCAATCCGCCGATGACGAAGGTGGACGCAACGGACACCTTTCTGAATATATCGAATCTGTAAAGACAAAGGACGAAGATCACCGCTGCGATTGCAAACGACACTCCGAAGGCAACGTAACCGTATATGCTTCCGTACATAAGGCAAGTTGCCGTGGCGCAAGCTATCACGTTCAGGTTGACGGCGGGGAAATCAAGCGTTCTCCACGTCAGTTTCTTTTTCATGTCCGATACGCCGTGGTATGTTGCCGATACACTGAACTCTATCGCGATGAGCGCGCACGAAAGTACCGCCGTTGCGTATGCCGCGGGCGTTGTCGCTTTTAAAAGCATAAAAATCATAAATACGAGGGCTACGACCGCTCCGAGAGCATGTGAAATCGAATTGAACAACTCTTCTTTCGGAGTGTAATAAACAAGCCCGTTGTCTTTGTAGATTTGTTTGAGTTCGTCGGTGTTCGGCGGAGTTTTCAAAGCTTCTTTGATATTCATATTTGATATAGTAAAGTAAAAACGCTTCTAGGGCAAGCGATAATTTGGTCGAACGACAAAAAATCGTATTTTCGCAAAGCTCGTCGGAAAATTTATTTTTAATCTTTCAACCGCCGGTGTATGTGTGAGCCGTTTTTATAAATTATGTTTTGCTATTGTTGTTTGATGACGGCTTGATTTTTAATTCGGGTTTTCAAATCGGTGTTATCCGTTATGTTGTCAAACGCCCGAAAATCGCGCAAAAAGCAGGGTTTGATGAATCTCATTATACAACGCTCAAAACGCACGCACGCCGCCTTTTATCGCCTCAGAAAAGAAATTTGACAAAAACTCTTGATATTTTGATTATACATTGTTATAATATTTTTACTTATTATTATTGAAATAATAATATATTACTACTAAAATATATTTTATTTAGGAGGAAAAATGGCAGAAGAAGTCAAACACAGTTATGACGCCGGCGACATTCAGGTTCTGGAAGGGCTCGATCCCGTCAGAAAACGCCCCGGCATGTATATCGGTTCGACGGACGTGAGAGGTTTGCATCACCTTGTCACCGAAGTCGTTGACAACTCCATCGACGAAGCGCTTGCCGGCTACTGCACGCACATTGTTGTGGAAATCCTCAAAGACGGCGCGATTCGCGTCACCGACAACGGAAGAGGCATCCCCACCGGCATTATCGAAAAGGAAGGCAAATCGGCCGTTGAAGTCGTTTTGACAAAGCTCCATGCCGGCGGCAAATTCGGCAGCGGCGGCTACAAAATATCGGGCGGTTTGCACGGCGTGGGCGTATCCTGCGTCAACGCTTTGAGCGAATGGTTGGTTGCCGAAGTCAGACAAAACGGCAAACTTTATCGCATACGCTTCAATCGCGGTATTGCCGAAAGACCTTTGGCGGTCGTTGGCGAGGCAAGCGACACCGGCACGACGGTTACGTTTTATCCCGATGCGGAGATTTTTGAAACGCTTGAATTTAATTACGACACGATGAAAACTCGTCTTCGCGAACTTGCTTACCTCAACAAGGGGCTTACAATCGAACTTGCGGACGAGCGTATAGAACCCGAGCGCAGAGAGGTGTTCCGCTACGACGGCGGTATCGTGTCTTTCGTCGAAGAGATGAACAAGACCAAGGAAACCATTTTCCCCGAGGTTATTTACTTTGACGAGAAATACGTTGACAGTGAAATCGAAGTGGCAATGCAATACAACGACAGCTACTCCGACACGATTTTGGCGTTCGCAAACAACATCAACACCGAAGAGGGCGGCACGCATCTTGACGGCTTCAAAGCCTCTTTGACGAAGATAATCAACGATTACGGCTCCAAGGCGGGCATACTTAAAGGAAGCGAGAAATTGAGCGGTGAGGACGTCAGAGAAGGTCTTACGGCAGTCATCTCCGTCAAGCTCGCAGAGCCTCAATTCGAGGGACAAACAAAAACTAAACTCGGCAACAGCAGTATGCGCCAGGCGGTGGCAAAGGGCGTTGCGGAAGGTTTCGGCACGTATCTGGAAGAGCATCCCAGAGAAGCGAAGGAGCTTGTGCTTAAAACCATCACGGCGCAAAGAGCGAGAGAAGCCGCGCGTATGGCAAGAGAGAGCGCAAGAAGAAAGAGCGCGCTTGAAAGCACAACCCTTCCCGGCAAACTTGCGGACTGCACCGACAAAGATCCCAAAAACTGCGAAATTTATCTCGTCGAGGGCGATTCGGCAGGCGGCAGCGCAAAGCAAGGCAGAGACAGGCGTTTCCAAGCCATTCTTCCTTTGAGAGGCAAGATCCTCAACGTTGAAAAAGCCGCGCTCCACAGAGTGCTCGAAAACGAAGAAATCAAGGCGATGATCACCGCTTTCGGATGCGGAATCAACGCTGAATACGACGAATCCAAGCTCCGCTACAATCGTATCATTTGCATGACCGATGCCGATGTGGACGGCAGCCACATTCGTATTTTGATGCTTACGTTCCTGTTCAGATTTATGCGTCCGCTCATTGAAAACGGCCACGTATTTATCGCCCTTCCTCCTCTTTATAAGATTGCAAAGGGCAAACAAGAGCAATATTTCTACGACGACGAGAGTTTGGAAGCATACTACAACGAGTTCGGCAGAAAGAGCGGTGAACTTCAACGCTACAAAGGTCTTGGCGAGATGAACCCCGAACAACTTTGGGAAACCACCATGGATCCTCAAAAACGCACGCTCTTGAAAGTTACGATGGAAGACGCGATCGAAGCGGACAAGCTCTTCTCCATCCTCATGGGCGAGCAACCCGAACTTCGTCGCGAATTTATCGAGCAAAACGCAAAACTCGTGACCGATCTCGACGTATAAGGAGGCAGTTATGGCGAACATAAGAGACGACAAAAACAACGAATATATTCAACATATAGCCAACTCCACCGTCAAAGACGTGGAAATCAACGGTGAGCTTAAAAAGTCCTTTATCGCATATGCGATGGCGGTCAACGTGTCCCGTGCAATCCCCGACGTAAGAGACGGTTTGAAGCCCGTTCACAGACGTATTCTTTACGCTATGAGCGAACTCGGACTGACTCCCGACAAGCCCTATCGTAAGTGCGCTATGGTCGTCGGTGAAGTGCTTGGTAAATACCATCCCCACGGCGACAGCTCCGTTTACGACGCAATGGTGCGTCTTGCGCAAGACTTTTCAATCCGTTGCCCGCTTATCGACGGACACGGCAACTTCGGTTCTATCGACGGCGATCCGGCGGCGGCATATCGTTATACGGAAGCTCGCCTTTCCAAAATCGCACTCGAAATGATCCGCGACATCGACAAAAAGACGGTTGATTTCTATCCCAACTTCGACGACACGCGCGAGCAACCCGTCGTGCTGCCTTCGAGATTCCCCAACTTGCTCGTAAACGGCTCGGACGGTATCGCGGTCGGTATGGCAACGTCCATTCCCCCTCACAATCTCGGAGAGGTTATAGACGCTTCCGTCGCGCTCTTGCAAAATCCCGACGCAACCGTTGACGATCTTATGGAATATATTCCTGCTCCCGACTTCCCGACGGGCGCGTTGGTGCTTGGCAGACATTCCATCAAACAAGCGTATCGCACCGGCAGAGGCGCATGCGTGCTTCGCGCAAAGGCGGAAATCGAAGAGATGGCAAACGGCAAGAGCCGCATTGTCGTCACCGAGATACCTTATCAGGTCAACAAGGCGAAACTTATCGAAAATATCGCAGACCAAGTCAAAGACAAACGTCTCGAAGGCATCAGCGATTTGAGAGAAGAAACGGACAGACACGGCATGCGTATCGTCATCGAACTCAAAAAGGACGTCAACGCACAAGTGCTTCTCAACCAACTCTACAAGCAAACGCAAATGCAAACCACGTTCAGCATGATTATGCTTGCTCTCGTGGACGGTGTGCCTCGCGTGCTCAATCTCAAAGAGATTTTGGAGTGCTATATCGCTCACCAAAAAGACGTTATTGTGCGCAGAACTCGTTTTGACCTCGAAAAAGCGCAAGAAAGACAACATATTTTGCTCGGTTTGCACATCGCTCTTGAAAACATCGACGCTATCGTCGAGCTTTTGAAGAAGTCCCGCGACAGACAAGACGCTATCGCAAAACTCATCGAAAACTACGGGCTCAGCGACAAGCAGGCGGCGGCAATCCTCGATATGCGTTTGCAACGCTTGACGGGACTCGAAGTTGAAAAAATCAACGCGGAACTCGAAGACCTCGACAAGCAAATCGCCTACTTCAACATGGTGCTTTCAAGCGACGAGGAAGTCAAGAACATCATCATCAAGGAAATGACCGACATCAAGGCGCAATACAACACGCCCAGAATGAGCGAACTCACCTACGATTACGGCGACATCGACATCGAAGACCTTATCGAAAAAGAGGACGTGGTTATCTCCATGACGCACGGCGGATACATCAAACGTATGCCCGTTGCGGAATACAAAGCGCAACACAGAGGCGGCATGGGTATCACCGCTCACAAGGCAAAGGACGAGGACTTCGTCGAAAGAATATTCACGTCCAATACGCACGAGAGAATAATGTTCTTTACCAACAGAGGCAAGGTGTTCACGCTCAAAGCCTACGAGATTCCCGAAGCGACACGCAACGCACGCGGCAGAGCGGCGGTCAACCTCTTGCAACTCGAACAAGGCGAAAAGATACAAGCGTTCTTGCAAATGCCCGAAGATAGAGAAGGCAAGTTCCTCATGCTCGCAACGAAGAAAGGCCTTATCAAAAAGACTCCTCTCGAAGAATACGATTCCATCAAGCGCAACGGCAAGATAGCAATCAAGTTCAACGATGACGACGAGCTTATCGGAGCGGTCATCACCACCGGCAACGACGAACTTTTGGTGGCGTCCAGCCAAGGCATGAGCATCCACTTCAACGAGCAAGACGTACGTCCCGTGGGCAGAACGGCAATGGGCGTCAAGGCAATGAACATTTCGGGCGACACGACGCTTGTGGCGTTCGACGTGGTGCATCCCGGCGACGAAATCCTCACGGTCACCTCAAACGGCTACGGCAAGCGTAGCAGCATCGACGACTACCCGATTCAAAACAGAGCGGGCAAGGGCGTAAAAGCCGGCACGTTCAACGACAAGACGGGTACACTGGTAAGCCTCAAAGTTATCCCTGCGGACACCGACGTTATGATGATCACCGACAGCGGCGTTATCATCAGAGTGCAAGCGGACGAAATCAGCAAGATAGGAAGAGCTACGCAAGGCGTGCGCATCATGAAGCTCAAAGACGACAAATTCAAGGTTATGGCAATCGCGCTCACACCTCACGAGGATGAGGAAGAGGTCGAATACGACGAGGACGGCAACGTCATAGTCGGAAGCGGCGAAGAGAGCGAAAATCAAGCTGTCGAAACCGAAAACATTGAAACGTCGGAAAACGACGAAACAAGCGAAAACTAACGTTTATAATTGCAAAAACGAGGCATAAAACCTCGTTTTTGCATATTGGGAGATTATTATGGAAGAAAGAAAATGGTTTAAAGAGATGTCCGTTTATCAGATTTGGCCACGCTCTTTTTGCGACGGAAACAACGACGGTATAGGCGATTTGAAAGGCGTGCTTTCAAAGCTCGAATACATCAAGAGTTTGGGTAGCGACGCAATTTGGTTTTCGCCTTTGTACGTTTCTCCGCAAGCGGATTACGGCTACGATATAGCGGACTACAAGAATATCAATCCCGAATACGGCACTCTCGACGATTTCAAAGCGGTGCTCGAAAAAGCGCACGCACTTGGAATGAGAGTGATTATGGACTTGGTTATCAACCACACCTCCGACCAACACGAATGGTTTAAAAAGAGTTGCGCGAGAGTCGAGCCTTACACCGATTTCTACATTTGGCGCAAAGGCAAGGGCAAGGACGGAAAGAAAGTGCCGAACAACTGGATGTCCACTTTCCCCGGTTCTGCATGGGAGTACAACGAGCAAAGAGGAGAGTTTTATCTGCACCTTTACGCAAAGGAGCAACCCGACCTCAATCACGACAATCCCAAGGTCAGAGAAGCGGTGAAAGACGTGATGAGATACTGGTTGGATATGGGCGTCGACGGTTTCCGCGAGGACGTCATTACACAAATCAGCAAGGTCGAGGGCTTGCCCAACGGCAACTGGCTCATGCCTGCCTCAAGAGGTATGGAGCATTACAACAACGGCCCGCATATCCACGAATATTTGCAAGAATACCGCAAAGTTATCGAGCAGTACGACGCGTTCCAGGTGGGCGAAGCTCCGCTTATGAACACCAAAACCGCGCTCACGTACGTCAACGAGAACAAAAAAGAGTTGGATATGATGATTTCTTTCCAACACATGAATGCGGACTGCATAATCATCGAGTGGGTGCACACTCCTTTCAGCTTGCCCAAACTCAAAAAGACATTCAACGATTGGCAAACGAAACTTTACCACAGAGCGTGGAACGCAAACTATCTTGAAAATCACGACCACGCGCGTATTATTTCGAGATACGGCAGCGAGGAATATCGCGTGGAGAGCGGCAAGGCTCTTTGCATGGCGTACACTTTCCTTTCGGGCACGCACTTTGTGTATCAGGGACAAGAAATCGGCATGACTGCGCTTTATTTCGACAAATATCCAAAGGGCAGCGACCCGTGGGCGCAATTCAAGGACGTGTCCACTTTCTGCGTGCGCGACCTTATGAGAAAATTCGGTTTCAGCGACAAGCATATCCTCAAAGTGGCTCACACCGCCGCGCGCGACTGCGCTCGCACTCCGGTGCAATGGAACGGCACGAAAAACGCAGGATTCTCAACTGTCGAGCCGTGGTACACCGTCAATCCCAATTATCCCGAAGTCAACGTCGAAAAGGCTATGCAGGACGAAAATTCCGTTTGGTATTTCTATCAAAAGGCAATGGCACTCCGCAAAGAGTACAAGGACACTGCGGTTTACGGCGAGTTTAAGTTGTATTTGCCAAAAGACAAACAACTTTTCGTCTACGACAAGATTGCGGAGGATGGAAAATCCAAACTTACCGTTGTAATCAACCTCAGCAAAAAGACCGTCAAGGCGTCGAAAATCAAAAAGTATATTCCGCAAGGCGCAACCGAGTTGATTTCCGTTTACGACGAGCCGTTCGGAGATACGCTCAAACCCTACGCCGGCAAAGTGTTCTACACGCCGCTTGCAAAATAATTCGATATAAGCAAAACCAAAAAAAAGAAAGCTTTGCAAACGCAAGGCTTTCTTTTTATCGTATAAAGCGGAGTTAATCCTCTTCGTCCTCTTCGTCGCCCGGCAATATGCGGCGGTAAGGAGCGGTGTCGTACTTCGAGGGGTGCGGAAGGGGAATGTGCGCCGCAATCATCGCTTTTTTGAGGGCGAAAGTAAAGGGCATGCCCAAAACTATACAGGTTATGATTTGAGATGCCAAAATCTCGAACATTGCAAGATAATACACCGTAGAGGCGTCGTTGAGCACGAAAATGAGCGGCACGAGCAAGGTGTTTGCTACAATCGGCGGAAGGGTTGCAAGAAAAGGTCTGCGACGCAAAAGGTACGTGCCGATCGCACCTATGAGTGTTGCAAGCGTGCCAAGAACCATGTCGAACACGCCGAAGGGCGAGAAAAAGAAGTTTGTGAAAAAACAACCTATTACAAGTCCGGGGATTGCTTCGGGGAAGATGAGGGGGAGCAGCACGAGTATTTCGGATACGCGAAATTGCACGGGGTCGAACGCTATTGCGTTGAATGCTACGGACAGGGCAAAATACAAAGCGGCAATCACAGCCGCTCTTGCCAGATAAACAAGAGATTTTTTCAAAATACACCTCGGTTTTTTTTATTGATGGGTATTGCCGACACCATCGAAAGTATGGTATCATACAAAAATAGAAAACGCAATCGAAAAGCAAATATAACAATGATTAAAAATGCAAAAAACGCTTGAAAAACTTGAAAGCATTCAATCTTTTTCGAGATTGAGGTTTGCGTTGACTTGCAACGAGAGTTTTGCATATAATAGATTTCAAAAGGAGAAAAGTATGCACAGATTCGATAATTTGTCTTGCCTTGACACTGCGTTGAACACAGGCGCGTTTTTGTGCTCGGGCGACAACGTGATGGTGATAAGCTGGGGTATGATAGGCGTAATGTGGGGCAAAAAAGTTTTTGTCGCACCCGTGAGAGAAAGCAGATACACCAAGGAATTTATCGACCGCCTCGGCACTTTTACGGTGAGCGTTCCGCCTATGCGCGAGATGCTGGATGCGGTGAAGTTTTGCGGCACGAAAAGCGGACGCGAGTACGACAAATGGGCGGAGTGCGCGCTTGAAAAAGTCAAAGCAAAAAGCGTTGACGGCTATGTCGTGGGCGGTTGTCAAAGATACTTCGAATGCAAGGTCGTAGGTGCTGTTCCCATGGGGGATATGGATTTGAAAGACGTTGAAAAGTGGTATCCGCAAAAGGATTTACACACGTTTTATTTTGGAGAAATAATCGAGGAATACTGATGAAAATTTGGGCAAAAGTTATGAAAGGCGACAAGATTTTGCGCGACGTCATATATGAAAGCGAGCTTTCTCTGACGCCGTCAAATTTCACGAGAATGTTGCAAGATATATCCTACAAAGTGGACGTGGCAACGCCCGTTACGCTTCCCACTCACTTCAAACATTTTGAAAAATTCAACCGCGTAAAATACCTTCCTCGCGATTTCATAGAAGAGGTCGAATTCACTTCTTTCGTGCTTGAAAGGGTTATCGAAAAGCCGAAACCAAAGCAATTTTATATTTGAGCTCCATCAAATGCAAATCAAATTCGATTGACAAAACACAATGTTTATCATATCAAAACGCACGCATAAAGCGTGCGTTTTGCAACATATTTAAAAATATCGAGCGCAAGGAATATAAGCGGAAGTTTGACGAATACTAGCATAAAACGGAGGCTTTATGGCAGTTGGAATCGTAAGAAGAATAGACGAGCTCGGACGTATAGTTATCCCCAAAGAAATGCGAAAAACCATGCGTTTGCAAGTGGGGGACGAAATGGAAATATCCGCAAACGACGAAGGTTTGACGCTCAAAAGATATACGGGGTTTCAAAGCGTGTTGCCCTCTTTGAAGGCATTGGCAAAAACTCTTGCGAGCGCGACGGACAAAAACGTTTTGATTTTGAGCGCAAGCGAAGTCGTGCTTTGCGAAGGAAACAACAAAAAGAAATTTGCCGGTGCGCGCCTTACGGGCGACTTTTCCGATCTGATAAGAAAGCGCAATCGCGAGAGCGTGTCGGGAGATTTTTCCAAAGCGTTTGAAAACGTGGACGGGCAAGGATATATTCTTTGCGAACCCGTGGTGTCGGGCGGCGATTTTTTCGGCTGCGTCGCGCTTGTTTCAGAGGTTGAAATAGCGGACGAGCAAAAGACCTATCTCAATTTTTGCGCCGAGATGATATCGGCAACGCTTTGCCAATGAAAGGGGCAAAGGCGCATAGCAAAAACTCAAAACGTATCGCGTCGGGTGCAGGCGTGTTGCTCATCGGCAGCGTCGTTGCAAAAATGCTCGGTGCGCTTTATCGCATACCGCTCACGAACATACTCGGCGCAGAGGGTATGGGCATGTATCAGCTCGTGTTTCCCGTGTACGCACTTTTTATGGTGTTTGCAACGGCGGGGATTCCCACCGCACTTTCGCGTATGGTTGCCGAAAAGCGAGCAATCGGCGAGGACACCAAAAAGTATTTGGGGGTTGCAATGCTCTCGCTTTTCGTTTTGGGGCTTGCGTTTGCCGCCGTTATGGCGGGAGCGTCGAAGTTTTTGGCGGCAAGACAGGGCAACGCCGACACATATCCCGGATTTTTGGTTATTGCCCCCGCAATCGTGTGTGTGTGCGTGATTTCGGGGTTCAGAGGCTGGTTTCAAGGCGAAATGTATATGCTCCCCACCGCGCTTTCAAACGTTGTTGAGCAGGTTGTAAAACTGTCGGTGGGGCTTGCGCTTTCGTACGCACTGATAAGAAAAGGCGTGATTTATGCCGTGTGCGGTGCACTGTTGGGTGTGACAATAAGCGAAATCGTAACCGTGATATATATGCTTGCAACCTATTTTGTGCGCTCGAAAAAGCAAAAAAGCGGCGAAAAAGTCAAATTGAACGTAACGAGACAAGACGTCAAAGACGTGCTTCACGTTTCGCTTCCCATTGCGGCGGTTGCCATGCTTATGCCTCTTTCGAGCTTCTTTGACAGCGTGATAATAGTCAACATGCTCAAAGCGTTCGGGCTTGAAAAGAGCGTTGCTACGGCGCAGTACGGCATTATATCCGGGCCCGTCAACTCGCTTATCAACATGCCCGTGGTTGCGATAATGTCGCTTGCGGTTGCAATCGTGCCGTCGGTGTCGGCGTCGAGAGTTACGAGGGATATAGACGGCGTTATGCTCAAAAGCAGTCTTTGCGTGCGTCTTGCCTATCTTTTCGGAATACCGTGCGCGTTTTTTCTTGCAGTGTTTTCAAAAAATATTATAGGAGCGATTTATCCGTCGTTATCCGCACAAGACGCGCAAGTTGCGCAAAACGTACTTCTCATATCTTCGGCAAACGTGGTGTTTTTGTCTGTGATGCAAATTTACGTTTCTTTGCTGCAAGCGCTCGACAAAACGAAATATGCCGTTTTCAGTCTTGCCGTCGCAATAATCGTCAAGATTGCGCTTGATGTTTTGCTTACGAAATATATCGGTATAAACGGCGCTGCGGTTGCGTCGCTTGCCTTGCCTACGACGGCTTATTTTTGCACGCTTATATCCTATTATAAAATATGTGGTCTTCGTCTTGAAAAAAACGTTGGTCTAAATCTCGTTTCGGGTGTTATAATGGCGTTGTGCGGAATTGCGATACAATCCTTTGTGAAAAACGACGTCGTTGCGCTCGCCGTCGGATTTACGGTATGCGCGCTCGTTTACGTGTGGCTCGCGTTTTTGCTAAACCTCGTGAGCAAGGACGACATTCCGCATCTTCCGCTCAAAAAACTTCTTTGGGCACTGCACAGAACAATCAGATTTTGGGAGTATAACAATGAAACTCGATGACGTATTGAAAGGCTCGTATCAACGTTACATAGCCGCGGATTTTTTGTCTACGGTTTTTTTCAACAAGCGCATACCGCTGGTGATCGACGGCGTTGAAAAGAGCAACGCAAACGATATAAAACAAAAACTTCTCGACGTGTACGGCGATATCGAACTCACCGTCGAAAAGGACGGCGAGGACAAATGCGTTTTAGCGTCGCAAATAAGCGGTGACGAGGACGTTATTATTGCGCCGAGCGTCGCGCTTGTGGATTGCAAACGTTTTGATTTTTCCGACCTCGAACAAATTATGCACCGTTTGCGCGCCGACGACGGCTGCGAATGGGACAGAGCGCAAACCCACGAGAGCATAAGAATCAACCTCATCGAAGAGGCATACGAACTTGTCGACGCAATCGACAGAAAGGACGCCGACGATATGAAAGAGGAGTGCGGCGACGTGCTTATGCAAGCGGTGTTCCATGCCGAGATTGCGCAAAAAGAGGGCGATTTCGGTTATATGGATATGATAACGGGACTTTGTAGAAAACTCATCGACCGCCATACCCACATTTTCGGAAGCAACCACGCAAACAATGCCGACGAGGCTCTTGTGTTTTGGGAAGCGGCAAAGAAAAAAGAAAAGCACTATAAATCCGCGGCCGACCAAATGGAAAGAGTACCGAAGAATTTCCCGGCACTGCTTTATGCCGAGAAGATACAAAAATACGCAAAGAAAGCGGGATTCGATTGGGACGACGTGAGCGGTGCGTATCAAAAGATTGCCGAGGAAACCGAGGAACTCAAAACCGCAGACGACGCACACAGAGTCGAAGAGGGCGGCGATTTGCTTTTTGCCGTCGTCAACGCATTACGCTTTTACAAAGTTGAACCCGAACTTGCTTTGAGCGAAGCAAACAAGAAATTCGTGCGCAGATTCACCGCCGTCGAAAACGCCGTCAAAGCAAGCGGCAAGGACATGAAAGATTGTTCGCTCGACGAGCTTGACGCAATCTGGAATCGGGTAAAACAACAAGAAAAACGAAACGATAAACAATAATCTATATTACACAAAACGCACATTAAGCTGTCGTTTTGGATATATAAACTACTTGTTATGCAACTTAAAATAGGCAACGTACAACTTGACAACAACGTGTTGTTTGCGCCGATCGCGGGATTTTCCGAGGTCGGTTTTCGGCATATGTGTTCAAAGTACGGAGCCGGACTTACGTACACCGAACTTGTCAGCGCAAAGGGACTTTGCTACGGCAACAAGGGCACGGAGGAGTTGCTTGCAAGAGAAGATTTTTCAACGCCTTGCGCCGTTCAGCTTTTCGGCAGCGATCCCGAATTTATGTACAAAGCCGCAAAGGACGAAAGACTTGCAAATTTTGAAATCGTGGATATAAACATGGGCTGTCCCGTCAAAAAGGTTTTCAACAACGGCGACGGAAGCGCGCTTATGAAAAATCCCGATTTGATTTGCGAAGTGGTGCAAGCGGTGCGCGAGGGCGCAAAACGTCCCGTAACCGTAAAAATGCGCGCAGGCGTAGAAAGCGGAAAACCCAATGCCGTGGAGTGTGCGTTGGCGGCGCAAAAGGGCGGAGCGAGCGCAGTGTGCGTGCACCCGAGATACAGAGAACAGTTTTACAGCGGTGTTGCCGACCACACTATAACGAAAGCGGTTAAAGAGGCACTCGATATTCCCGTCATCGCGAATGGCGACATAGTCGATTTGCAAAGTCTTGAAAGGGTGCGCGATATTACCGGCGCGGACGGCTTTATGATTGCGCGAGGCGCACTCGGCAGACCGTGGATTTTTGCCGAGCTTCAAGGCAGGGACGCATCTCACGACACGGGGCGCGACATATACGAACACATCTCGGTTTTGCAAAAATATATGAGCGATTTTACGGTTGCAAACGTGATGAAACTTCAACTTTGCTATTATGCAAAAGGCGGCCGCGACGCAAAAGCCGTGCGTGTCGAAATCGGCAAAGCAAAGGCAATCGAGGACATTTTTGCAATCGTAGAAAAGTACTTTTTTTGAGAATTTTGTCGAAAAAAGTCGATATGGATTATTTTTATTTTACGAGTGTTTGATAAATATATTTTTTTATTGGTGAAATAAAAAACAAATTGACGATTTTAGATACATAAGTGTAACATAAATATAGTTTTTGTACGGTGGTGCCGCTCGTGGACGTTTTCAAATTTAATTTAATATTAAAACAATGCGAGCGCGACAACCAGGCATTCGAAACGCTGTTCGATTTTTATTATCCGAGAATAAAACTGCATATTCACAAAAAATTTCCCGACGCATGCGCCGACGACGTTGCGCAGGAATTCTTTTTGCAACTTATGAAATCACACGGATTCAAATACGTGCAAAATCCGACGGCGTGGGTTTTTGCGTGCTGCGACAATATCGCAAAGCGCATGCTTATAGGCGAAAGCGCAACGCTTCCGCTGTTGGTGTCCGAAAACTATTCGGTGTCCGAGGATCTTGTCGAAACGGAGATTTTGAACGATCAGGCAAAACGCGTTTTCGACGCTTTGGGTGACGATTGCACGAAAAAGATATTCTACTTGTATTATTGGGAAGGTTACAATCTGCGAGAAATCGCGCAACTTCTCTCACTCAATATAAGCACGATAAAACAGCGTCACGCAAGGGGCATAAAGAAAGTAAAAAACTTGCTTTGAAATGTAACCAAATCGCAAAGACCGTCACTCTTATAATGTGACTAAAAAATCACGAAGGTGGGAAAATGAAAACACAACTCAAAGTGTCAATCGTCGTTTTCGCCGCGGTATTTTTTGCGGCAACGCTCTTTGCGATGCTCTATGTAGGTGGAGTGGCAGAGGCATTTACGCAAGAAGAACTTGACGAATGCGACAGACTTTTCGTTGAGGCGGTGGGCGAAACCATCGATCAAAACGGAGAAACAGGCAGTTTTGCCGCAAACAAGAGGATGATATACGACGTCGCTCTTCACGAGCTGGGCTTTGTGTACTCGTACACGAACGCGCAAGGTGACGGTTATGCGGTCATACTCGTGCTCGAACAACCGGTTGTAAGCGAGATCGTCGAAGGCAAAGATCCTTATGCAAATCTTCAAGGACTGCCTATATACGTCAATCAGTTTACATATGCAGGCTACCGAGACGGTGAATACACGTTTGCGAACGGTGTGGTGATGACAAAGGAAGAAGTCGATTGTCTGAACGGCGTGCGCGGCGTGGGCGGTCTCACGCAATCCGAATCGGTCGTGAACTACGTTTCAAAAACCGACAACAAGCAAACCGCGATAAAAAATCATCCGGGCTACTATCAACCCGAGTCTAGTTTGCCGTCCGGATGCACGGCGGTGGCGGCTGCGAACGTCATCGGATATTACGATAGGCTTATCCCCGATCTGATCCCCGATTATGCCGCATCTATATCGATTGGCTCAACCTACGCGTATAAATCGCAAAACAGCACCATCGTTTCGCTTATGACAACGATGTACACTTTTATCGGCGTAGACGCAACGACGGGTGCAACCGTGAGCAAGTTCAAATACGGACTGCGCGGATATTGCGCGAGTACGGGAACGAACGTGACCTTTGCGGGCGTCATGTCGGGAAGTACCCTCGACTACGGCGCGGCGGCGCAAATCTTCCTCGCGGAAAAGCCGGTTGTTCTTTTCGTGCAAGGCTTCCAGTTCGCGACGATCAATAGCGAAGAGAATGCGGACACATATAAAACTTATACCGGCAACGGTTCGCACGCCGTGGTGGCGTTCGAACTTCGAGAAATCGTTTATACGCTGGCAAACGGCTCAACAACGACCAATCGCCTTGTAAAAATAGCCACCGGCTATAGAGATGTGGCAAAAGCATATTTGAATTTGTCCTCAACCGCAATATTCGATGCATTCGTTGTCAACATAATGTGACGATATAAGGAGAAACATGAAACGCAACGAGAAATTTGCACAACTTGCAAACGACAGTTTGAAACAATATGAAAACAACGACGTCAAGCGTGCGCTTTTGGATAAAAACCAAAAGCGCATCGACGCGCGCAAAAAAGAACGTATAGCCCAAAACAAAAAGTCTTTCGGTTCAAAGTATTTCGCGCTTTCTCTGACGTCCGTCGCATGCGTTTTGCTTGTGGTGGTCTCTCTCGTTTGCGTTTATCTCAATCCCACAAACACGCCCGGATTTGCGGACGACGATTGGTATCCGCACGTGTCCGTGTCTCTTGAAGAGATGAACGACGCGATATTCGATTACAAAATAGCACCGCCTTTTTACAACAGCGCAAGTTTAATGAAAGACTTCGACAATATCACGCCTCTTATGTACGTCGTGGATTTTTACGACGGTGAAGAGGAAGATCCCGAGTATTATACGGGGATGCTTAAATTGTCGGTAAACTCGTATTTGTTTGAACAATGCTCACTCGAAACGAGCAAAAAAGCGGAGTTGCCGTTCGGCTCATTCAGCTACAACGAAGAAATCGAAGAGTCGCAAGACGACGGATTCATCTCTTACAGCTATCGCGTCACGGCGTGGGGCGTGTGGAAAAACAGAATGTTGGAGTTCGAGTTCGAGTGCATCACAATCTACGAAGACCATTGCAATCCGGCATATCTAATCAACCAAGTGATGTGTGAGAAAACGCCCGAAGAAAAGGCGCGGCAGCTTGCTCCGCTCGAAAGCGTGGAAAAATGGATACCGTTCAGATCGGACAAGTCCGAATATAAAACAACACAAACAATCAATAAACAATCCCGCCTTTACGACGGTGGTGTTTTGTTTTTGACCAATTTATACAAAAAAGTACAAAAAACACAATATTTTTTCAAAAATATGTAACCAAATCCAAATTTTCCCTACTCTAACTCATATACGCGCAAAACGCAAGGTTTTTAGTTCCGTACCTTTTCTCCAAAATTTTACGGCTTACCGTGTTTGCGCGTAATTATGCGGGGAGAGCGCGTCCAAAGAGGACTTGTCCCCTTTAGACGCGCTTAAAATGTTTTTTATTGGGCGCGTTTTGCGTCCTTTTTTATTGCCAAAAGCGAGATTTTGAGATTGATTATAATATATCTATGTGCTAAAATAGCGGTATGAACACACAAAAATTCGACGTTATCATTATAGGCGGCGGCGTAAGCGGATTGTTTTTGGCAAGCCAACTTCCCCCGTCGATGAGAGTTGCCGTTGTCGAAAGCAACGAGCGCGTGGGCAAAAAACTGCTCGCCACGGGAAACGGCAAGTGTAACCTCACAAACCTCGACATGAACATCGTGCACTACAACAAGCCGAGTTTCGTCGAGAGTTTTCTCGACCGTTTCGACGCGCACGACACCATCGCTACGTTTGAAAAAATGGGACTTGTCACAAAGGTTATCGACAAGCGCATTTATCCGTACAGCGAATGTGCGTCAACCGTCCTTGACGTGTTGAGAAAGGCGTTGGAGCGCAACGCAACGCAAGTGTTTACATCGCACTTCGTCAACTCCGTCGAAAGTTTCAACGACGCCTTTACGGTGAGCGGAATAGTCAAGGTCGAGGGCAAACCCAATCAATCGTTTGCTTACGACTCCGACGTCGTGGTGCTTGCCACCGGCTCGCCTGCGACGTTCGGCAAGGACAGTACGGCTCTTTACGTCGCGCTCGGACATCACGCAAGAGCGATGACGCCGTCCCTCGTGCCTATAAAGACGAACAAAGAACCTCTCAAAAACTTGCAAGGCGTTCGTGTGAAAGCGGGCGTGCGCATAGGCTATCGCTATGAAACCGGCGAGGTGCTTTTCAAAGATTTCGGCGTGAGCGGAATTGCGGCGTTCAATCTTTCAAGCGAGATCGCAAGGGGCAGGGCAAAGATCGGAGATATGCTCACGATCGATTTTATGCCGGAGTATTCAAAAGCGGAAGTCGAGGACATTCTGACAAAGCGCAACAACAACGGCACGGTTGCAGAATTGTTGCTGGGCACCTTTCACAGCAAGGTGCAAGAGCGCATAATTCGGGCTGCCGGATGCGACGCAAACGATCCTGCTCAAAGCAAAATCGGCGCAATCGCAAACGCTATCAAAAACTACAAATTCACCATCGAAGGTCTTGGCGACGCATCCCTTGCGCAAGCAATGTCGGGAGGTTTGGATCCGCGCGAATTCGACGACAATCTTATGTCGCTCAAAGTCAAAAACGCATACGCGACGGGCGAAGCTCTCGATATCGACGGCGACTCGGGCGGATACAATTTGCAATGGGCGTTTTCAAGCGCAAAAGCCGTTGCAAGCGCGATACTCAAAAACAGATTTTGACACAAACGGCATTTTATCAATGCAAAATATATAGATAAAGAGGTGTTTTATGGCATATACACAAACAAACGAAGTTACGAATACCGTTGAAATCGAAATGGCGGACGGCGGCAAAATCGTTGTCGAACTCGACGAAAAATCCGCACCTATCACGGTCAAGAATTTTCAAAAACTCGTGTCGCAACACTTTTACGACGGACTTATTTTCCACAGAGTCATATCCGGATTTATGATTCAAGGCGGCGATCCGCAAGGCACGGGTATGGGCGGCAGCAAGGAAACCATAAAAGGCGAATTTAGAATCAACGGCGTTGCAAATCCCGTTTCGCACGAAAGGGGAGTTATCTCCATGGCGCGTTCTCAATTTTACAATTCCGCATCGTCGCAATTTTTCATTTGCCATGCGGACGCAAAGTTTTTGGACGGACAATATGCGGCGTTCGGCAAAGTCGTCGAAGGTATGGACGTTGTGGACCGCATCGCAGACACTCCGACAAACAGAGACGACAGACCGCTTTGCGAGCAAAAAATGAAGCAAGTGCGCTTTGTCAAAGCCAACTGATTTTAATGCAATCGAAACCGAACGTAAGCCGAGCGAAAAACCGCTCGGCTTTTCGTTTGGCAAAGAGAATTTTTGTCAAAATATAATGAAACAATGTGTCTTTTGATATTTACAAGACAAGTTTTTTCGTATAAAATGTACAAGTGTACGAATTCCGTGCAACCGAGAAAACAGGGGGCAATTATGAAGAAAGTTTTGACAGTTTTCATTGCCGTAATTTTGGTGGCATTCACCGCGTTTTGGTGTGTTGCCTGCGACGAAAAAAACGGCGACGCAAGCGAAGGGAAGCTCAATATCGTATTCCTCGGCGATTCAATCGCTGAGGCGTTGATAGGAGCGTCTCCCGTCAGCGAACGCGACAATTACGGCTACTACGCTTTGGTGGGAAGAACCAACGGTTACAACTACTACAACCACTCTATGTCGGGACACCTTACGTCCGGCAATATGGCGAACAAGGCGGGCGAAGGTCTGCTCGAAGTCATATCCAGAGAAACGGAAAAAGCAACGCTCATTCGCACGCATATCGTTGAGGCGGACGTTATCCACATTTCCGTTTTGGGCAACAACATTTTGCAATACAGCCTCGGCTCTTTGATGCTCGAAATGGCGGACAGACTTGCGAATATCGCTCCCGGCAGCCCCGAAAGCTGGTATCAATCCTGTTTCGACAGAGAAGAAGACGAGCAAACAAGAATCGCCCTCAAAGAGTACTATGCGGACGACAAATCTTTGTTTGATTATTTGCACGACGGCGGTACGCTTGACAACGTGCGTCCTTCCATTTGGTCGGGCGACGGCGAAACAATCAGCTTCGGCGACCGTTTCGACGGCAAAAATCCCTACACGATAGATCCGAAATTCAATTTTCCGCCCACATATCAAAATATCGTTGACATCGTGACAAAATTGCGCGAACTCAATCCCGATGCAAAAATAATCTTCCAAAAAGTTTACAACCCCGTTTACGAGGGCACGACGCTTATCACCAAATGGGAGTATCAGGCACTTGCCGAAAAAGGCTACGGCACCATCGCAAAGGTAAGAGAGCTTGCAGGACATTTGCTTGGATATCTCAACGGCATGCTTGACGAATACAACGAAAAAAATCCCGACAACACCGTTTATACACTCGACATATACAAAGCGTTTGACGACGTAACCAAGTCCGACGTCAAAGACGGCGTTGTAGACTTGTCCGCAAACAGCCTCGGCAGATCTCTTATCTACCAAGACTTTACGCACCCGTCCAATTTCGGACACGCCGTGATTGCGGAACAAACGCAAAAAATGCTCGAAGAAATGGGCATCGCATCCGCCGATGCGCTTGAAAAATACAAAGAAATCAAGTGCGATCAGCTCGACAGAATTTATTCGGGCGTCGAAGGTTTCGATATTCAAGCGGCAAAAGCCGCGGTCAATTCCGCAACCACGTATTACGCAACGACAAGAGCGTATTTCGACAAGACGGACGGTTATACGCCGGTCAACTATTGACGAGGAGGGAAGAAAAATGAAAAAGACAACCGCTAGAATAATCACGACAGTTATCGCCCTCGTTTTGCTTTTCTCTTGCGTATTCGCACTTTGCGCTTGCAACGAAAAGGAAGAAAATACCGCCGTTTTCAAAAGCGACACTCGCTATGCCGTGGACTACGAAAATCTCAATATGATGGATATGAACAAAACTCTTGTTCGTGTCATCGTCAACGCGGCAATCGACAAGGACAACACATATTTCGAGTTTAAGACGGACGGAACGATGCATATGCAAGTTCAAACCAAAGCCGGCTTGTTTAAAAACGTCAACGGCTTGTTGACAAACTTAGGCGTCGATATTTCCTCCGCGCTTTCGAGTTTCGACGTCAAAACAAGCGTTGACAAATACGTCGAACCCATGTTCCCCGGCTTCACGCAAAAGCTCGAATCTTACGATTTGCAAGGTGCGCTCGGACTTATAAAACACAGCCTCGGCTTCAACATCGAAGGGCTTGATTTGACGGACGCAAAGGTCAAAGAGGCAGTCAAGTACGTCGGAGACAATATGGCTCTTCCTGCCGACCTTCTCGACGCAATCCCCCAAGACACCGTCCTCAAACTCACCCTTGACACGCAATATGCCATCCGCGACTTGACCGCTTCCGACGGCACGCAATTCCGTGCAATTTACCTTGGATACAAAGTCAAAGACAATCCCCAAACCGCACCTTTCGGAATCTTCACACTCAAAGACAACGACGCTTCCGCATATTTGTCGATTGAGTTTATGAATATCCACATCGCAATCAAAACCGCCTAAAACCGCCCGATTGAGCGAATAGCTTTGTCAAAAGCACTCCGTGATAGCTGCGGAGTGCTTTTTCATCCTCTACAAGAGTGTAGGGGAAGTACTTTAAATTGCAATTTTCCCCCTTCCTCACGTGTTTGTTTGTCCTCTACAAGAGTGTGTGTCGCATACTTTTAATTAGATTTGCCCCCTCTTTCCCTTTCGGGCTTTTCCACTTCGGCGTTTGCGCACCGCAATCCGCCTCGTTCGCTTTGGCTACAACACATTCACCGGATGTGTTGCTTAACGCGTCGCGCCCACACCGCCGTTCATTCTAATCGGGTGTGGGTGTCCCGCCCGACTTTCACCAAGCAGATAATTTGGCGCAACTGTGGCAGGAGTTCTTGTCCTTGCTCGAACTGATAGCACAAATTCTCTGTGCGGTAGTAGGCGCGAGGGCTAATGCGGTTGTGGCAATCGTCAAACGGTTTTTGTTTCTATTTAGGGGATTCCCACGTCGCTTCACTCCTCGGAATGACATTCGGGGCGATTGCCATAACCGCGATGCCGTTTGAGCAATGCTCGGCGTTCGCTATCTCGCCGCCTTGCGGCTCGCACTCCGAATAAGCACATTCCGTTAATAAGTACACCCTGAATAAGCGTTCGTTTATCCGCAATCCAAACACAGTTTGGATATCATCGTGCTTGCGCGATATCATCACGCAGTGATATCACCGCCACAGGCGATATCATTTATTATTCCGCAACTGCAACAAAGTTGCAATATCACTTGCGCAAAGCGCAGATATCACTGTTGCCGGCGGCAATAATGACGCCTATTTCGCTCTTTTGCTTGACAGCATTATTTGTTTTATTTATAATGGTTTAGCATTTATATATTTATATATAGTAGATAGCAAAAAAATAAAAGTCCTAAGAGACGGAGGAATATCATCATGAAACAAACCTACCAACCCAAGAAAAGACAAAGAAGCAAAGTCCACGGATTCCGTGAAAGAATGTCCTCGAAGAGCGGCAGAAACGTCCTTAAAAGACGTCGCAACAGAGGCAGAAAGAAACTCAGCGCATAAGGCGTAATCCGACATGCAAAAGCAATTCAGACTCAAAAAGAGGGCTGCGTTTGCCTACGTTTACCGCAAAGGCGAAAAAACGGCTGCAAGGGACTTGTTGCTTTTGAGCGCAAAATCCAAAGAGGGATTGAAAATCGGGTTGTCCGTGTCCAAAAAGGTTGGCAATGCCGTCACTCGCAACCACGTCAAGAGGCTGATTCGAGAGGCGTTGAAACCCATTATGGACAGAATCGACGACGGTTATATGTACGTTATCGTGGCATATCCGTCCATTGCCGAGAAAGATTTTTTCTCGGTGTCGAAGTCGGTCGAGCAAGCGTTTTTACGTGCGGAGAAACTCAAATGATAAAGAGATTTTGTTTGTTTCTTTTGCTACTTTACAAGCGCATTTTATCGCCGATAACGGGCAATCATTGCGCATACACTCCGACGTGTTCGATGTATTCGTACGATGCGATAAGTAAGTACGGCGCATTTGTCGGCATCCTTTTGACAATCGAGAGATTGCTTCGTTGCACTCCTTTTGCAAAGGGCGGCTTCGATCCCGTCAGAGAGAATTATCGAGGAAAAACTAAATGGTTAATTTGAGTTATCCGCGCAAACGGAAATTGCAGATTTATCTCATCGCGGCGTTGCTCGCGATTTTGTGCTGCATTTTGGTTGCGTGCAACAGCGACAACTCCTATAGCGTTGCGGGCGAAAACGTCAGCGAACCCACTCACTTCATGGCAAAGTTCATGATAACTATCAACAATGCCCTCGGCGGCGGCGTTGCGAGTTTCGGCTGGACGGTCGTTTTGTTTACGGTTATATTGCGTCTTATCCTTTCTCCTCTCGATATTTGGCAAAAGGTCATTTCGAGAAGAAACAACAAGGCTATGGAACGCATGAAACCGCAACTGGAAGCCTTGCAAGCAAGATATGCCGACGACAAGCAAAGATTGCAACAAGAACAGATGGCACTCTACAAAAAAGAGAAGTATTCCACGATGGGTATGTGCTTGCCCACAATCGTGACTTTCGTCGTGTTCTTCGTCGTCTTTGCCGGATTCAGACAAATGGTCGGTTATCAATTTGCAAAGGACTACAAAGAGTGCGTCAAGGCGTACAACACCTCGATTGCCGAACAAATCGAAGCAAACAAAGACGCCGATTACATCGTTGACAACGGCGACGGCAAGTGGGATATCGACGATGTTGCAAAGACCGAGTCGGGTGCGGATTTCTACGCTGCGGCAAAGAAAAACGCTCAACACGCCGTTTACAATGTTTATTATTCCGAAGACCAGATCACTATAAGAAGTTTTCTTTGGATAAAGAACATCTTTGTGTCGGACAACTGGGCGCAAGCCGTTCCCGATTTTGCGACAGTAACCGGTCAAAAGGGCATGGCGACGTCCAAACTTACGGGCATCACCATTGACGAGTACAACGACGTCATGGCGGACGTTCTCGGTACGGGCGGCTACGGCAAGGACGGCAAATGGAACGGCTTGCTCATTCTTCCCATCCTGTCGATAGCACTCAGTTTCCTTTCCACAAAATTGCTTTCGGGCTCTCAAGCACAACCCCCTGCGCCTCCACAGGACGCTCAAGGCGAGGGTGCGGAGAAAGCCAAGTCGCAACAACAAACCATGAAGATGATGCAATACGTCATGCCCATAATGATGGGCGTGTTCGCACTGTTCTATTCGGGTGCGTTTGCGCTTTATATGTTCACAAGTTCGTTATGCGCGATTCTGTTCCAGCTCACTTTCAATCTTATCGCAAAACTCGTCGATAAGAGCAGAGAGGGAGCAAGCGGAGTTGCAAAAAGATAGGAGTTAAAATGGAAAAATCAATAGAAACACAAGCTTCGTCCGTCGATCTCGCAGTCGAGAAGGCGTTGGTGGAGCTGGGTGTATCAAAAGATAAGGTTGACGTGGAAGTCGTCTCGAAGGGCGGACTCTTTTCCAAAGCAAAGGTCAGAGTCACCGTCAAGGATTCCGTCGCCGACAAGATGGCGGAGTTCTTCAACGGCACGCTCTCGCGCATGGGGCTTGTGTCCCGCGCAACCGTAGAGGACAAAAACGGCACGCTTTATATCACGATCAGCGGCGACGACAGCGGCGTTGCGATAGGATACAGAGGAGAGGCGCTCGACGCATTCCAATATCTTGCGCTCACCTTCCTCAACGAGCAAAAATGCGATTTCAAAAAAGTGGTTGTCGATTGCGAAAACTACCGTGAAAAGCGCAGAGAAACGCTCACCGCACTCGCTCTCAAACTTGCTCAAAAGGCACTTCGTCTGCAAAGAAAGATTGCTCTCGAACCCATGAATCCGTTTGAAAGACGCATTATCCACAGCGCACTTGCTGACAGCGATATTGCAGAAACCACAAGCGACGGCGAAGAACCCAATCGTTATATCGTCATCATCCCCAAGGGTGTTGAGCTCAAAGACCAACGCCCCCTTAAAAACGGCGAAAGAGAGCCGAAAAAGGACGGCAAGAAAGGCGGCAGAGATTCTCGCAGAGGCGACCGCAAGGATTTCAAAGGCAGAAGAGATACGCGCGAGCGTAAACCCAGAGAGGAAGCGCCCGAAGCGCCGGACGGAAGAGTTTATCGCGGTTATTTCACCGAGCAAGACGATTTCGTGAAACCGGTTGCACAATCCGGACCGCCCAAATTCAAGAGCTTCGGCGGCAAAAAGAAGTTCTAAAATTCCGAAAGGAAAAACTTATGAGTACGATAGCGGCAATTTCATCACCGATAGGTGCAGGTGGTATCGGCATAGTGCGCGTGTCCGGAGAGGACGCGCTTGCGATTGCCGATGCCGTTTTCATTTTTGCGCATAAAAACGCTCAAAAGAGCGGCGATTCGTCGTGCGAAAATTTGCAAGACCGCATAGACGAGAAAAAAGAAAGCGGACTTCGCGAGGAATGGAAACCGCTTTATATGAATTTCGGCACGTTCGATGCGGGTGATTTTTGCGACAAGGGCTATGCCGTTTATTTCCCTGCAGGACGTTCATATACGGGGGAAGATACGGTTGAGTTTTATTTGCACGGCGGCGTGCGCATTATGCAAGGCGCGCTCGACGCACTGTTGCGTCACGGCGCAGTCATGGCAAAAAACGGAGAGTTTACAAAACGCGCGTTTCTCAACGGAAGGCTGTCGCTTGCCGATGCCGAAGGCGTCATCGATATGATAAACGCAGAGAGCGTTGCCGGCGTTAAAGCGGCGTACAGGCTCATGCAAGGCAACGTGTCGAAGTGTATCGACCTTATTCTCGAAAAACTGGGCACGCTCATCGCAACGCTCGAAGCAACTCTCGATTATCCCGACGAGATGGAAGACGAGGTTTTGCCGACGCTTTCCGATTCCATAGAAGAAATACTTGACGACGTAAACAAACTCATCTCTACCGCAAAGAGCGGACGTATTGCAAAACACGGCATAAACGTTGCGCTTGCCGGCAATCCGAACGCAGGCAAATCGTCGCTTATGAACGCACTGCTCAAAGAGGACAGAGCAATCGTAACCGACGTCGCAGGCACGACGAGAGATACCGTAGAGGATAGTTTCGAGTGCGACGGCGTGAGAATCAACCTCATAGACACGGCAGGCATAAGAGAGAGCGACGACGTTGTCGAATCCAAGGGTATAGAGAGGGCAAAGCGCGCGTTCGAGGGTGCGGACGTGATATTGCACGTCATCGATACAACCGCTCCCGACGATACCGATTGGGATTTTTCGGGCAAGACGGTTTTTGAAGTTTACAACAAATGCGACGTGTCCCGCTTTGACAAAAAGTGCGCCGACAACGAGTTCGAGATAAGCGCAAAAACAGGCGAAGGCGTTGACCGTCTTGCGCATGCGATAGCAAAATTGTACGCCGAAAACAAGATAGGAGACGGCGAAATAATTACATCGGAAAGACACATATCGGCACTTTACGAAGCAAAAACGGCACTTGAAAGTGCGATTGCGTCGCTTGACGATACGATAGATTGCACGCTTATCGATTTGAGAAGGGCATACGACGCGCTCGGAGAAATCACGGGCAAGACGGCAACGCAAGACGTTGTGAACAGTATATTCTCAAAATTCTGCGTTGGCAAATAACTCTTTGCGACACTGAGCAATCGCAAATCGATTGCAAACGTTTTATACGTGTTATAAAACGTATATATAGTTTAATACGACTATAAATCGGCGTTTGTTTAAACGACAAACGGAATAAAACATGATATGGAAAAATTTGACGTCGTTGTCATAGGCGGCGGACACGCAGGTGTCGAAGCCGCGCTTGCAAGCGCAAGACTGAATAAAAAAACTTTGATGCTGTGCCTCGATTTCGGCACCGTTTCTTTTATGCCGTGCAATCCTGCCATAGGTGGTACGGCAAAGGGACATCTCGTCAAAGAAATCGACGCGCTCGGCGGACAAATGGGGCTTTCTGCGGACAAGGCGCTTTTACAAATCAAAACGCTAAATTCGGCAAAAGGGCCTGCCGTATTTTCTCTTCGCGGACAAGAGGACAAGGCACTTTATCACGAGATTATGCTCGACGTGGTGAGAAATACGCCGAATCTTACCGTGCTCGACAAAGAAGCGTGCGAAGTCGCAACGAAGGACGGAAAGGTCGAAGGCGTGATTACGACGGACGGCGAAAGGTACGATTGTAAGGCTGTCGTGCTTGCGACGGGCGTGTATCTCAACGGCGAGATTATCATCGGCGACTACGTCAAAAAGAGCGGGCCGAGCGGTTTTAGGGCGGCAAATCTCCTTACCGACAGCCTCAAAAAGCTCGGCGTGCCCATGCGAAGATTTAAGACGGGAACGCCTGCTAGAATTTACCGCGACAGCATAGATTTTTCAAAAATGGAAATTCAGTTGGGGGATAACAGCGACAGATTTTCTTTTATGTCGCCACGCTCGACGTTTGTGGAAGAGCCGTGCTATCTCACGTATACCAACGAAAAAACGCACAAAATCATCCTCGACAACATCGACAGAAGTCCGCTTTACAACGGAACGATTTTGTCGATAGGCCCGCGCTATTGCCCGTCCATTGAAACAAAGGTCATGCGATTCAAAGACAAAGAACGCCATCAGATCTTTGTCGAACCGGAAGGTGCGAACAGCGAAGAAATGTACGTGCAAGGCATGTCAACATCTCTTCCGCACGACGTGCAGGAGCAAATGTATCGCACTTTGCCGGGGCTTGAAAATTGTCGCTTTGCAAAATACGGCTACGCAATCGAGTATGATTGTCTCGATCCTCTCGGGATGTATCCTTCTCTTGAAAGCAAGGCGGTGGCAGGATTATTCTCGGCAGGACAGATGAACGGAAGCAGCGGATACGAAGAAGCGGCGGCTCAAGGTTTGATTGCCGGCATAAACGCCGCAAGAAAAGTAGACGGCAAAGACGCTTTGATTCTTGCAAGGGACGAGGCGTACATCGGCGTGCTTATAGACGACCTTGTCACCAAAGGCACAAACGAGCCTTATCGTATGATGACGGCACGCGCGGAACATCGCATAATGCTTCGCCAAGACAACGCGGATATGCGACTTACGCCGATAGGCAGACAAATCGGACTTGTCGACGACGCAAGATACGCGCGTTATCTTGAAAAGAAACGCATGATAGAAAACGTGCTTGCCGCATCGCAAAAAACCGTGCAACGAAACAAGATTGAAAGTTTGTTTGCGCGTATAGGAGAGGAAATTCCGCAAAAAACGCCGACTTTGGCGGAGTTGTGCAGGCGCCCTGCCGTTACGTATGACGACGTAAAAGAATTTATCGATTTCGATTGCGACGACGAGGCGTTGTCCGCGGCGGTTGTAGAGCTTAAATACGAGGGATACCTCAAAAAAGAGCAAGCTGCGGTGAACGAGCAAAAACGACTTGAAAACAAACTCATTCCCAAAGATTTCGATTATGAGTCGATAAAAGCTCTTCGCATCGAGGCAAGACAAAAGCTGTCCGAAATTCGTCCGCTAAATCTCGGACAGGCATCGAGAATTTCGGGAGTATCTCCTGCCGACGTTGCGGTGCTGATTGTTGCATTGCGCTAAAATACACGCCCAAATAGCCTCATATTTGAAAACTTGAAAAAACAAAACGCTTGTAACCGTTCGGAGCAAGCGTTTTTTTGTGTCCGCTGTCCCTTTCGGACAAAAGGCACAAAATCTGCCGATAAAAATTTCTCCGCAAAAAATCTGAGCGGTTAGATTATCGAAAAATTTAATACTTTTTTAAGCAAAATTTTCAAAAATCACAATTCGCCCGTTTAGAATGCAGTTTTTGTTTCAAACGGCGGTCTGACACTTGTTTGATAATGTAAGAATTGCAACTTTTTCGCATTTTGCAAACCACAAAATCTACATTTTTTACAAAAATTGTTAATTTTATTTTTCACTTTTGTAAAGAATTTTGCAAAAAAATTTAAAAAAATCAAAAAAAGTTACAAAAAACCCTTGACGAACCGATTTTTCGGTGCTAATATGTCAAATGTAATCAGGAAACAAAAATCTTGATTTTCAAACAGCTCATAATTTTCCCCCTTATCATAGCAAGCGGCTTTGGGTGTTCACCCGAGGTCGTTTGCGCTTTTATGTCGCCAAACGGCGAACAACTGCGTTAACACCCGTCCGCTCCAAAATCACGTACCATAAGTACGTTGGGTTTTGTTTCGGACGGGTGTTGTCTTGTTCTTCATCCGTTAGGCGACATAAAACTTTTGCCTTCAAACCTTGTCAACGCCCCTCTTACACCAACTCACGTACACTTGAGTACGCTAGGGTTGCTGTCCGAGGGGCGTTTTCTCGCTCTTCATCCAATTGCTCGAACGGCGTTGCGGTAGAAGCAACAAACGAAAGTTTATTGCTTAATACCGCACTTGTCCTCGCAATTACTACCGCGCAGAAAATCTTGCTATAAGTTAAAGCAGGGACAGAAACTCTTACCGCAGTTTCGCAAGATTGTCTGCTTGGTGGGTGCGCCTTCGGCGCAAGCGGAAGAAACGAACACTTATTCAGGGCGTACTTATTAACGGAATGTGCCTATTCGAAGACGGCTTTGACATCTAAAAGCTAACGAAAACTTTTTCAACGGTACTTTTTACACGAAATATGTTCATTCGAAGACGGAATTGGAGTCGCAAGGCGACGACCGCAGCGAGCGCCGAGCTTTCGTCGCACACAAGCTCCTTTTGCTTCAACCACAACAAGTTGTAGTTGTTCGCCTTGGTTCTTTGTGCTCCTCTTCCCACACGACAAAAACTTCGCTTTCATCTTTAATATGCAAGCACTAGTTCGCTTGTTTTTGTCGTGCGGGAGCCCTTGTGTGCGTAGTACAAGAGACTGCGTCGTGTTGTTGCGAAGCTGGCGCACAAAGAGCAGTGACATAACAAGGGGACGATACTTATTTATGCGAGTGCCGAGTGTTGCCCCACGCGGAGCGGACGCCGTGGATTCCCTTTCAAGGGGGAACGGCGGTTGGGGAAACACGTGAGGAAGGGGGAAGTTGTATTTAGAGTTCTAAACGTCAACTCTTGTAGAGGACGAACAAAACACGTGAGGAAGAGGAAAGTTGCAATATCATTTTGTTTGAACAAATAGGGGGGGGTTAGGTTTGAAAAATGCGCTTTATGTCGTCGAATATTGCGTCGGGAGACGACGAAAAACATTCGTAAGTTATTCTGATGTACGGTTCGGTTCCGCTCGGACGCACGATAAGCCTGCCCGATTTTGCGTACAGGGCGTTGACTTTGTTTATTTTTTCTTGAAAATCGCCGCTTGCCAAATTTTTTGACGGGTTGTCTGCGCAAACGTTTAGTTCGAGCATCGGATACGGCGTGAATTTGGGCAGACTGCCCACGGTGCGCTTTACTTCCAGCAACGACAGGGCAGTGACAAGTCCGTCCCCGGTGTTTTCTTTGTCGAGCATGAGAATATGCCCGCTTTTTTCGCCTCCCAACATACAACCGTGTGCCAAAAGCGCGTCCAGAACGTTTTTATCGCCCACGTCCGCGCGCACGAGAGCAACGTTTTGATAAGCAAGTTCTCTTTGAAGTTTCGTGTTCGATAAAACCGTGCCGACGATAAAACGTTTTTTGAGCTTACCTTGCAAGCGATACAGCGTTGACAGGGCAAGCAGCATTGCGTCACCGTCGTATATTTTGCCGTTTACGACGGCAATAACCCTGTCTCCGTCTCCGTCGAAGGCAAAGCCGAACTCGTCGGGGCTTACTCTTTTTGCAAAACTTTCGATATGAGTCGAACCGCAATTTACATTGACTTTTTCGCCGTCGCGAACGTTGTGTTCGGCGCACACGATTGCGCCGAGCGAAAGAAAAATCGCAGGGGCAAGCGTGGCAAAACAACCGTAGGCGCAATCTAGACGAATTTTCACTCCGTCGAATCTCGGAAACATACTTTTGACGTGTTTTGCGTACAAAAATTCTGCCCCGTCAACAATGCGTATGCGGTGATTTTGCGCCGATACGGTGATTTTCAATTCGCTCAATTTTTCATCCTCGGTGAGTGCGTCCGCGCACACGTCCACCAAAGATACGGACGGTGTAGGATTGTTTTTCAATTCGACCAGTTTGTCGTCGAGGGCGATTTCCTCTTCTTTCGATAACTTTTTGCCGTGTTTTCCGAAAACTTTCAGTCCGTTAAATTCCGGCGCGTTGTGGGACGCGGTTATCATCACCGCATAGTCCGCTTTTTGAGTTTGCGCGGTATATGCAAGCGCGGGCGTTGGCAAAACGCCTGCAAGCCAAATCTGCGCAGAGCCTTCGAGCAGCCCTTTGCACAGTTGTTTTTCAATCTCTTTGGAGTGCGTGCGCACGTCGCGCGCAACTATAACTTTTGCGCCCGATTGCGAAAGAGCCTTGCCCAAAAGGTAAGGAATTTGCTTGTCGAGCAGATAATCCGCTTTTTGTCTGATGCCGTCCGTGCCGAAGTATTGCATACAAATCAATATATGCTCGGCAACGTGTATAGGAATGAGAAAAATTGCAAAAAACGGTCTGTTTTTGACGGAAAATGCAGTAAAAATCATATGAAAAACGAGCCGAAAAAGCGGCTCGTTCGCATAGATAATTTGCATTTAAGCAAGCGTTTTTATTATATCGTCGGCGGCTATTGCACCATCGGCGCATGCGGTTACGACTTGGCGAAGAGTTTTTTCTCTCACGTCGCCCACGGCGTAAACGCTGTCGATATTCGTGCGCATGACTTCGTTTGCGATTATATATCCCGCCGACGTCTTTTCAATGTTTTCAAAGAGTTGAGAGTTTGGCTTTTGCCCTATCGCAACGAATACTCCGTCAACCGAAAGCGATGTTAAAGTGCCGTTTTTGACGTTTTTAAGTGCGATTTCTGCAATCTTATTCTCTCCGCTCAACGATTGAACGACGCTGTCCCACACGATTGACACGTTGCTTTTTTCAAGCCTGTCGCAAAGAATTTTGTCCGCACGCAAGGCGTCGCGTCTGTGCACAAGATAAACCTTGCCGGCAAGTTTTTCAAGATACAGCGCATCCTCTGCCGCCGTGTTTCCTCCGCCGATGACGGCAACCGTCTTGCCTTTGAAAAACGCACCGTCGCAAGTTGCGCAATAGCTTAAGCCTTTGCCGATAAATTTCTCTTCGTTTTCGACGCCCAGTTTTCTTGCGCTTGCTCCGCTTGCGATAATTACGGTTTTGCTCTTTATTTCTTGTCCGCTTGCAAGAGATATGCGTTTTGGGTTTGTATCTAGCGAAAGGGAGGAAATCTCGTCAAACACAAATTCCGCTCCGAAAGAGGCGCATTGTTTCATCATCGTGTAGCAAAGGTCGAATCCGCTTGTTGAGATTATTCCGGGATAGTTTTGGATATCCGCTGCGGTTTGCGCCTGTCCGCCCACGCTTTTACATTCGATAACGGCGGTTTTCAGTCCGCCTCTTGTTGCGTATATAGCGGCGCAAAGACCTGCGGGGCCTGCGCCTATAATCGTTACGTCGTACATGTTTTCACCTCGAAAAGTATTATAAAGTAGCCGCGCGGCCTCGTCAATAAAGAGTTGATTTTTATGTAAAAAGGTTAATAATTTGCAAGAATTTTTCCCCTTAAATCTCTTGCGCGCGCATAAACGCGCAAAAATTACTTTACAAATAATTTATTGCCTTATATAATTATTAAACATAATGAGGTAACTTATGCAAAACATCGACATTTCCGAAATTTTGAAAAACGGCGCACAATACCAAGGCAAGCACGTCACGGTGGCGGGCTGGGTACGCACTGCGCGCGACAGCAAAACGATGGCGTTTTTGGCACTCAACGACGGCACGTCGCTCAAACATTTGCAAATCGTCATAGACAAAACCAAATTCGATCAGGACGCTCTTGCGACGGTCATGAAAAACGGCGCGTCCGTAGTTGCGCAAGGCACGGTCGTTGCCGCAATGAAAGAGGGCGAGTTTGAAATCAACGCCGACAAGATAGAGCTTTTGGGCGATTGCCCTGCGGATTATCCGCTTCAAAAGAAATATCACACGATGGAGTTTTTGCGCACCATTCCGCATTTGCGTCCCAGAACCAACACCATGAACGCAATGCTCCGCGTCCGCTCCAAGCTCAGCTTTGCAATCCATCGTTTCTTCCAAGAAAACGGTTACACCTACGTGCACACTCCAATTATCACGGGCAGCGACTGCGAGGGCGCGGGTGAAATATTCAGAGTTACGACGCAAAATTATCAAGACGCAAAACTTGCAAAGGACGAGGCGGAGTATATCGCAAACGACTTCTTCCGCAGAAAAGCGGGACTTACCGTCAGCGGACAACTCGAAGGCGAGGTTGCCGCTATGGCGATGGGCAAGATTTACACGTTCGGCCCGACGTTCAGAGCGGAAAACAGCAACACTCCTCGTCACGCTGCGGAATTTTGGCAAGTCGAGCCGGAAGTGGCTTTTGCAAAACTTCCCGACATCATCGAGATTGCAACCAAAATGATAAAATACATCATCAAGGCGGTCATCGACGAGTGTCCCGACGAAATCGCGTTCTTTGAAAAGGCGTTCGAGCCCGGTTTGAAAGACAAACTTCAACACGTTGTGGACAGCGATTTCGTGGTGCTTGACTACTCGAAGGCAATCGACATTCTCAAAGAGAGCAAAGTCGAATTTGCGTATCCTGTGGAATGGGGACTCGATTTGCAAAGCGAGCACGAGAGATACATCACCGAAAAGGTGTTCAACAAGCCCGTGTTCGTCATCAACTATCCCAAGAAGATAAAATCCTTCTACATGAAGCAAAACGATGACGGACTCACCGTTGCGGCAACCGACTTGCTTGTGCCGGGCGTAGGGGAAATCATCGGATGCAGCGAAAGAGAAGAAAACTACGACAAACTCAAACAAGCCATGGTGGAAAGAGGCATGAACCTTGACGACTACAAAGGCTATATGGATTTGAGAAAATACGGCACCGTGCCGCACAGCGGATTCGGTTTGGGGCTCGAACGTATCCTCATGTACGTGACGGGCATCGGCAACATTCGCGACGTCCAACTCTATTCGAGAACGGCGGGCGACTTGATGGCGTAAAGACAAAAAAGCAAAGATAAACGCTTGCGATAAGAGGGGAAAATGTCTATCTTTTGCTCGGCTACGAACGCAGAATAAAAAAGGAAAGAACTATGTATAACCTTGTGATTCCAAGCGACTATCAATCCAATATGACTATTCGCGAAACCGAAAAGGCAATCAAATTCGTCAAAGATTCTTTTCAACGCAATTTGATAAAAAACTTCGGTTTCGAGCGTGTGTCAGCCCCTCTTTTCGTCAAGAGCAATACGGGCGTAAACGACGACCTCAACGGAGTTGAACGCGCGGTGCGCTTCGACATCAAGGAGCAGGGCGGCATCGAGGCGGAGATTGTACATTCGCTTGCAAAATGGAAGCGTATCGCATTGAAGCGTTACGGTTTCAGAAGCGGAGAAGGCATTTATACGGATATGAACGCAATCCGCCGCGACGACAAGTGCGACAACCAACATTCCATTTACGTGGATCAATGGGACTGGGAGATGGTGATAAGCAAGGAGCAGCGCAATCTCGACTTTCTCAAAATGATAGTGCAAAGGATTGTCGGCGCGATTTGCGACACTCTCGAAGAAACGAAAAAGGCGTTTGCCTCCGTTGATTTGAATTTGAAAAGGGAAGTGACTTTCGTCACGACGCAAGAAGCTCTCGACAGATATCCCGACCTGGATTCTCACGGAAGAGAGAGTGCGCTTGCAAAAGAGTACGGAACGATATTCCTCATGCAAATCGGCGGTGCGCTTTCAAACGGCCAACCGCACGACGGACGCGCTCCCGACTACGACGATTGGAGTTTGAACGGCGACATCATCTTCTATGACGAAGTGCTCGGAGAGAGCATAGAAATCTCGTCGATGGGTATCCGCGTGGACGCAAAGAGCATGGCGGAGCAACTCAAAATCGCAGGGTGCGAGTCAAGGCTTCAAAACCAATTCCACAAAGACGTGATCGAGGGCAATCTTCCTCTCACGATAGGTGGAGGAATCGGGCAATCCAGACTTTGCATGCTCATACTTCAAAAGGCGCATATCGGAGAAGTGCAATCAAGCCTCTGGCCCGACGATATGCATGAAAAATGCGACAAAGCAGGCATCAACCTGTTGTAAAAATAAAAAATCTAAACTTTATAAGGTGTATATGGAACTCAGAACACACAATTGTGGCGAATTGCGTCAATCAGACGAAGGCAAACACGTCAAACTTTGCGGATGGCTTTCAAGCGTCCGCGACCTTGGCGCAGTTATCTTTTTCGTGTTGCGTGACTACTACGGTTACACTCAAGCGGTGGTGAGCGACGAGGCGAAAAAAGAGCAAATCCGTTCAATTCCGCGCGAGAGCACGATAAGCGTCGAAGGCAAAGTCGTTCTTCGCAGCGCGCCCAACAAGGATATGCCCACCGGCATGATCGAAATCGAACCCGACACCATCGAGGTTTTGGGCAGATGCTACGAGCAACTTCCCTTTGAAATTGCCACCAGCACTCAATCAAGAGAAGACGTGCGTTTGAAATATCGTTTCCTCGATTTGAGAAACCCCGACGTAAAGGCGAAAATCGTTTTCCGCTCCAAAGTCGTAAGCTGGCTTCGCAACAAGATGACATCTCTCGGCTTTTTGGAAATCGCAACGCCTATTTTGACGTCGTCTTCACCCGAAGGCGCACGCGACTACATCGTGCCGTCAAGACTTTATCCCGGTCACTTCTACGCGCTTCCGCAAGCTCCGCAACAATACAAACAGTTGCTTATGGCTTCCGGCTTTGACAAGTACTTCCAAATCGCGCCCTGTTTCAGAGACGAGGATGCGCGCGCGGACAGAAGCCCCGGCGAGTTCTACCAACTCGACACCGAAATGTGCTTTGCCACGCAAGAGGACGTGTTTGCGGTTATGGAAGAGGTTTTGAGCGGCGTGTTCAAAGAGTTTTCACCCGAAGGCTACAAGGTTGACCAAGGTCCGTTCCGCCGCATCACTTATCGCGACGCAATGAGAGATTACGGCTCGGACAAACCCGACCTTCGCAACCCTCTCATCATCAAAGACGTTACGGACATCCTTTGCGAAAAAGCACCCTTCTTTGAAAAAGGCAAGACGATCAAGGCGATTGCGGTTGACGATTTCAAAGAAACGAGAAAATGGATAGACGCGCTCGTTGAAAAATCAAAACAAAACGGCGCAAGCAATATGTTCTGGTTCAAACTCGACGAAAAGGGAGAACTCGCGGGCGGAATTGCAAAATTCCTCGCGGACAGCAAAGACGCGCTCGTCGAACGCCTCGGTTTGAAAGCAGGCTCGTTCGTTGCCGTTTTGGCAGAAGAGAAGGGCGTTGAAAAGCAAGCCGGTTACGTTCGCACCGAGCTTGGCAACGGACTCGACCTCATCGAGAAAAACGCATTCCGTTTCTGCTGGATCGTCGATTTCCCGATGTACGAGTACGACGACGACGGAGTGCTCGGTTTCTGCCACAATCCGTTCTCTATGCCGCAAGGCGGCCTCGACGCGCTCAACAACCAAGATCCTCTCGACATCGTCGCATATCAATACGACAGCGTTGTCAACGGCGTTGAATTGAGCTCGGGCGCAGTGAGAAATCACGAACCGGCAATTATGGAAAGAGCGTTTGAAATCGTCGGTTACGGCAAAGACGTCATCGAAGAAAAGTTCTCTGCACTCTACAACGCGTTCAAGTTCGGCGCACCGCCGCACGCAGGTATCGCACCCGGCGTTGACAGAATCGTCATGCTTCTTGCCAACGAGCCGAGCATCAGAGAAATCATCACCTTCCCGATGGACAGAAACGCGCGCGACATTCTTATGGGTGCGCCCGGCACAGTCACCGAGAAGCAACTCAAAGAAGTGCATATCAAAATCGATATGCCCGAAGAAGAGAAAAAATAAGGACATCAAAAGGGATTTATATCCCCAGGAGAAATATAATGAAAAAGAAACTTTTTAGCGTATTTGCGGCAGTTTTGGTGCTTGTGATTTGCATCGCGGCACTCGTTGCTTGCAATCCGTACAAAGCGGATTCCATCGGAAGCGGAGATTCTTCCGCAGCGGTTGAGTCAAACGGCGGCTACGTCGTAAAACAAGGCAGATTTATCTACTTCATCAACGGTTACGTCGGTGAAAGCGCAGACAACGCATGGGGCGCAGCCACCAAGCAAGGCATTGTCCGTGCAGAGATAAAAGACGGCAAAGTCGATCCGAAATCTGCAAAACTCGTTGTCCCGAAGAGTGTTTATAACTCGTCAAACGTCGGTGGCATCGCAATACACGGCGACTGGATTTACTATACCTCCGTCAACACCGACAAGGATAAGAGCGGCACGGCGTCCACCGTCAACACCGACTTTATGCGCACCAAAACCGACGGCTCGGTGACGCAACTTATCGGCACAATCGGCACTCGTTCGGCAAAATATATCTTTACAAAGTCCAGAGTTCTCTATTACACGAACAACACCATCGGATTTATCGACTTTTCAAAAATGAACGACAAAGCCACCGACAAGGGTAAAGGCGCAGTCAAAGGCACGCTTGCCGAAAACGTCGAAAATGTGGTTTGGGATTATGCAACCGATTCGATTTTCTATGTGCAAACCGCACCGAGCGAAGATAGCTACAAAAACTACAACAACCTTTGCACAATCAAAGCAGACGGAAGCGGTCAAAAGGTGCTTGCCACACAAAATACATTCGTCGCCGAGGGTAAAGACCCCGTGCAAGATCAACTCAACGTGTTCAAATACAATATTTTGAATTTGTACGTCGAATCCGACGGTGATTGCACTTTGTACTACACCAAGT
>ERZ779876.57-NODE-57-length-143172-cov-5.180838_pt1 | contig 143172 bp, 110 predicted proteins | sample MGYA00511068_ERZ779876 | MGnify/ENA primary metagenome ERZ779876 (study PRJEB29588, sample SAMEA1970858) | human gut metagenome | biome: human gut; feature: human-associated habitat; material: faeces | place: Denmark | collected 2008/2010 ...
AGCTAATTCGCTACGCTTTGCCCAAATTTACTTTTTCGCTATGTGTTTATTTTAATAACAAGTATTTGGTTTCTTGTCGGGTGCGAGGATCTCTTGGATATGGAACCCAAAAATTCCTTGACTTACGGGAATAGCATGACGGAGAAAGAGTTGGAGGCATCTGTTCGGGGGGCGCAAGCGATTATCAGGACTTATATGATGATGCACTATAATAATGGTTCAAATTACGTGAATGGTAGTTACGCTGATGAAGTAGAATATACCCTTTCTTTGAGACGGAATCTGGACCCGCAAGTAATTCCGGGTGGAGATTGGGGACAACACTATAACGTGATTTCCGTGGCTAACCGGACGATATATTTAGCGAAACATAGTGATCTTGATCAAGATCGGAAGAATTTGTATCTTGGTCAAGGGTATTTTTTGAAGGCTTTTATTTATTATGACTTATTGAAAGAATGGGGCGAGTGCGTGTTGATTAAAGATGAGGTCGAACCCAAGCCAGTGGCTAAATCCCCGTGGACGGAAATTGCAGATTATGCGATAGAAGTGGCACAGGAGGCCGTGGACGCTTTACCTGATTTCTCGGAAATAAAGGATTCCAAAGGACAATATGCTAGTTATAAGTCAACTCCTTGTAAGGGAGCAGCGAATGCTTTGTTGGCTCATTTATGCGCGTGGAAAGCCGGGGGAAAGTATTTTGCCCGGGAAGACCAAAGAAATTATGACGAACGGGAACTTTGGCTAAGAGCGGAACGGGCTTGTTCGTGGGTAATCGATTCATCTGTTTATCAATTGGCCTTGTCCCCGGAAGAGGTTTGCACGGAGGTCATGGTTGGGGGTAGTAAAGAGAGTATTTTTGAATCGGTGTATAAGGATCAGTGGATAGAATTGGGAAGTATGTGGCAAATGTTGAAATTTAATCCTGCAAGAGAGTACGAGAATTGGCCGATTAATAATCTTGCCACGCCTTCGGATAATGAATGGAATACTTTTAATATTAAAACAACGACTGTACGGGAGATGTTCCCGGATGGTGATTTGCGTAAAGACGCTTATTTTTATAAGTTTGAGGAAATGGCCCATCCGGATAGCGTGGAAATAACTCATGGCTTTGCTTATCCCTATAAATGGAGATATGGTTACTATCAAGATGATGGATGGATGAAATTTTTGAGTAATATTAATCAAAACAAAATCTGGTGGCGTTTAGCTGATATTATCCTATTACGAGCAGAATGTCGAGCCCGTTTGGGAGGGGAATATATTGCCGGAGCGATGGAGGATTTGAACACGATTCGTCGCCGGGCAAATGCTAAACTCTATTCTTCTTCAGAATATGGCGGGGATTTACGTTATGCAATTTTTAAGGAACGGGAGAAAGAGTTGTTGATGGAGGGATACCGCTATTATGACGTGATCCGGAATGGATACGTGCGGACGGAGTTGGAAGAGGGTTTCCGAAAAGCCTCCGATCAGGATTTTATAGACGGGTGTTTCTTTAATGCAATTGGAAATGGTGCATTTAATAAAAATACGTTGATGCGTCAGAATTCATACTGGTTGCGGTATATGTAATTTAGAATTTTAAAATTTAGAATGATGAGAACTATAATATTGATACTGTGTTGTGTGGGGATATTGAGTGCTTGCACGCAACAGGATGTGATTAATTCGGGAGTATCGTCACCTTACCATGATTGTAACATGATGGATTATATGCGTGGAGATACCTATAATTGGGAATTGACGGTACAAATGATTGAACATGCCGGGTTGACGGATTTGTTCGAGGGAAAAGTGGACTCGATGCCGGTGATCACATTTTGGGGAATACCTTCTTATTCCATACAACGTTTTATTTTTGATTCACACGAGAATGAAGATTTGACGAAGGTGTACACGAAGGTTTCGGATATTCCGAAATCGCTTTGTAGGGAATTCCTGTTGAAGCACGTTACGAAAGGAAAGATTTTAAAGGAGGACATTGCTTATAAAAATAAAGAATTCGAGATCAATGAATCGGGGCAGGACGGGGGAACTTGGATTACCTGTTTGGCGGGGAATCGTTTTATCGCTTACCGGGAGGGTAGCGATTACGCCGGGGTACCGGATGCCGGAGAAGTCAGTTTGAAATGCTGGTCGCTTTCATGGGGAAAGATTCCCATGTCTTCACCGGATATTCAACCGACGAATGGCGTGGTACACGCATTGAATTACTCGTATCGATTAGGACATATTTAATTGGATGGTTATGAGAAATATAATATGGATATTGTTTGTGGCGGTCTTGGTTTCTTGTCAGGATGTGACCATTGGGTTCTTAAATGTTGAGAAGGCCGGTTATGAAATTGATTCATTGGAGGTAAAGGCTGTTTTGGATAATGCTGTCCCGGAAATTATCCCTAACCCGGAATACGAGCGGTATGTTGATATGGGATTTGATCCTGAAAGGTGTATTGAAATGGGAATTTATCCCACGCTTGAAATAGGAGGAGGCGAGGATTATACACGGGATAAATATAACATCCCATGGACGAGTACCCCGATTGAAGGAGTGGACGGAACGGCACCGATTTATGTTTCGATTAAAAGCGTGGCGAGTAATGATGGAGATGTCGGGAAATTGAAAGCCGTGTTGACCGTGAAAGGGGATGGTATGTTGAATGTGCCTTGTCATCATGATATTCCCGTGGGACGTTATGTGATTTCACTTACGTTTTCGAACGAGGGGTACTCTAAAGACGTGGATAATTGTTTCACGATTATCGTAAAGTAGTGTGTTTTTAATTTTGACGTGGTAGATTTGAAAGTCGGGTTAGCATAATATGCGGCCCGACTTTTGTTGTTTTCTTTGTTGGAATACGGGATTTATCTTCGTGTTGGCTTGGTTGTTCTGTGAGATTGACGGTTGAAAAATTTATTTGAGGGGGACGGAACAAGATATTATTAAACTACGTATGTTTGCGTAGTTTTAATATACAAAAACAAAAAATGATAAAGGAGAGATTCCAAGGAATCTAGCAATTATGAAAACAGGTGTAAGCGATTTGCCCCGATCGATGAATCAGGGAAATGAGTTCTTAATGTTACGGGAAAAAAAGCACAGGGTTAGGATTGAAGGTGAGGGATTCGTGGTGCGTGAATGGCGTTTTTCGGATTGTGATTCTTTAGCCGAAAATGCCAATAATGAGAAGATTTGGAATAATGTTATGGATCACTTTCCGCATCCATACACGAAACAAGATGCTTTTGATTATATCAGTATGGTTCATGCCATGCCTGCTCCCCCGATGCGATTCGCGATCGAGGTGGATGGGAAAGCAGTAGGAAGTATCGGGTTTGGTTCAGAAGGTGACATTGAACGGGTAACAGCCGAAATCGGTTATTGGCTGGGAGAACCTTACTGGGGACGGGGAATCATGCCTAGAGTCGTGGCTGCCGTCACGCGATATGCGTTTGAAACGTTCGGTTACCAAAAACTTTACGCTTTGGTTTTTGATTACAATCCGGGATCCATGCGTGTATTGGAGAAAGCAGGGTATCAATTGGAGGCGGTGTTGCACAAGGCGGCCGTGAAAAATGGGAAGGTGATAGATTTCTATTATTACAGTATCATGAAAGAGAATTAATTAAAAAAGCAGTATCCGTGAGGATGCTGCTTTTTTAATTTCATGTTTACCAGTTGATTTCTTGAATACCCTTACTTCGTAGAAAAGCATTGGCTTTACTGAAATGTTTACAACCGAAGAAACCATACTCGGCAGAACGGGGAGAGGGGTGTACGGTGGTTAACACAAGATGTTTACGAGTATCAATAAGTGACATCTTTTGTTTGGCATAACTTCCCCATAACATGAAAACCAAGTTCTCCCGTTCATCACTTAATTTTTTGATCACGGCATCGGTAAAAATTTCCCAGCCTTTGTCTCTGTGAGATCCCGTTTCGTACGCCCGAACCGTGAGTACCGAGTTTATGGGGAATACCCCCTGGGCTACCCAATGGTCCAGATTCCCGGAGGTCGGGATGGGTGTCCCCAGGTCCATGTGTATTTCTTTAAAAATATTTGCCAGAGAGCCGGGAATAGCTACCCCATCCGGTACGGAAAAACATACCCCGTAATATTGACCCGGATTAGGATAAGGATCTTGTCCCAAGATGACAATTTTTACTTTTTCAAAGGGGCAGGCGTTGAATACATGAAATATCTGGTGTCCCGGAGGAAGTACATGAGCTTTCTTGTATTCACTCTTGACAAACGCCACTAATTTCTCGAAATAGGGTTTGTCAAATTCATCCTGTAAGCGTTGTTGCCAACTTTCTTCTATTTGAACCTTCATAGATGCGTTGGGGTTGCTAAACGAAGACAAAAGTAAACATATTTTTCATTCGTTTATTTCCATTTTTTCAGAATTTTATTGTTTACAAAGCTTTGATGTTCATGATTGGTTTGATCGTGTCGACGATCGTTGCCGTGTCTTGTATCGCCAGTATGATCAAATCTTTATCTTTATACGCCATCGGGGATTCATCAAGGGTTTGTCGGCAGACGGAGGTGGAATAAATGCCTTCCATTTCTTTCGTGAATTCCTCCATATCCAGTATTTTCAGTGCTTTGTTCCGGGCAAGTACCCTTCCGGCTCCATGAGGGGCGGAACAGTTCCAGTCCGGGTTACTTTTTCCTTCGCAAATCAACAAACCGTCACGCATGTTGAATGGGATAACCATTTTTTCACCTTGATAGGCTCGAATGGCTCCTTTTCGAATGATCCAATCGGTCGTGTCGATGAAATTATGCATGGAGTAAACCGTGTCCACAGCTCGGTAATTTTCACCCAAGTCTTTGAATATGGCTTTTGCCATGGCTTTATGGTTGAATTGTGCGTAAGTTTGAGCAATAACCATATCGACAAGATATTCATACATATCTTCTCCTTCAAGCATATACTCCCTTTTCCCGACGTGGTAACGTTTGTTTAACTCTTCCAGTTTCTGGGGAATATCGCTTGTCGGTAGTGTATCACGCGTGATACACTTGAATTCTTCATGGTACTCTTCCGGAAGAACGGTCGTTTTATGCATTTTTTTGGCATGATAATTACACACCTTCAACCCGAAATGACGAGAACCGGAGTGAATGGTCAGGTAATGTGATCCATCCTTGGTAGATTCTCCCAATTCGATAAAATGATTTCCACCGCCTAATGTTCCCACGGAACAATAGAAGGTACTTTCTTTGATACCGATTTTTTTACACAAGCGGGAGATATATTCTTTATCGACTTGAATGGAATCTTTGGTTTCCCCGAATCGCTGGAACCATTTTTGTTGAAAGGCATGAAGGTTATTATTCACGGTTTCAAAATAGGGGGTAATCCACCAGTCTTCCAAATTCTTTTCCTTTCGGATATGCATTCCCATGGGAATGGAACGCCGGATGGCATGGTCCAATGTCGGGAATCTTTCCTCTTCGATTCGCTGGTTTAATTTGAACGTGGTGACGGAACAACCGATGTCCACGCCAATATAGTTCGGGTTGACCATTCGTGTCACGGGCATGGTGAATCCAATCACGATACCCTTACCCACGTGGGTATCCGGCATGATTCGTACTTGTACTCCGGCAGAGATTTCCTGGTTTAGAATGTTCCGGACCAACTCGATGGCCTCGGTTTCCACTTCGTCGATGAAAATTTTACAATCTTGATTGTATGTTCCTTTTAATTCTATCATAATTTTTGTTTTTAATATATGCGGAGCAACGGGCAAACAAGGATCGTACGGGATTCGAACCCGTGGTGACCACTTTAACGAAGTAACCCTGTTTTACGGCATCCGCGTGAGTTTCATTTGTAAAAAACAGGAGTAACAAGCGAGAAAGGAAACGGGGCATGACTTGCCGGAGTCGAACCGGATAGTCTCGTCGATTTTACGACCTCACTATTCCTCCCCTAAATTGAGTCGAAGTAACCCTTCTCTACGACATCCTGTTTTAGTAATTTAAAAGCAAGGCTACAAGCGATAAGAGACTGTTTCCTGCTCTACCCACTGAGCTACACTCCCTTGTTCGTGATTTACAGATCGTGGAAGTGGCGGGATTCGAACCTGCGACCCGGGCGTTATATGCGAAGTAACTCTTGTCTACGGCACTTGCTTTATATTGTTGTTTCAAAGAACGCTTTTATATTTCTATTTTCATTATTTCGTTGACAACCGAGGAACCTTGTTCGATATAATATATCATATCGAATATTTTTTCACTCCACCCGCTGACGAGGATCACGTTGCCGTTATCTTTGGTCATGCTGTTCCCGTAACCTCTCAAGTCAACCGTATAGACCCTCACGTCCGGGTTGATCTTCAGGTATTTCTGGAAAAGGCGGTTGAAGTTTTCTCCCCGATTTCCTTTGTGATCGTACCAGTTGCATCCGTCACCAACTTGACAGTCAGAGAATATAACGATTCTGTCTACAATCGTTTTTGATTTTATCAAATATTCCATGTAGTCGAATATTCCTCTTTCCGTTGCCGGGCCGCATTTCTTGGCAGCTTGGTTAATGATGTTGAAATTCTCGAACACGTTTACCGAGCGACTCAAGTTCGCATCAATTAACCGATCACCAAACAGCCCGACGTAAGTGTCTTTGCATTTGTTCCAATACAACACGGCAAATAAGTTGGCAATATCCGAAGTTTTCCGTTCGCTCATGGCTGACACTAGGGATTTCCCACCCCGGTCCCCGTACATGCTTCCGGAGTTATCGGATAGTATCACGGTTTTTCCCTTGCGGGTCGGGATATTGTCACAACTGATTACCAGCGCTTTTTCCAAAGCTGCCAAGGCTTTCTTTATTTTCGCTTTTTCTCCTTCGAATATAGAGGTTTCTTTGGCCAGTTTGTCTATTTCCAGGAATGCTGACAAATAACGGAAAGGCATTTGTTTTGCTTTTCTGATCCGGTATTCGTTTGTCAGGATATTCAAGGTCATATCTAATGCTTTATCAGAGCTTTTCGTGACGATATTCCGCAAGTTTCGCAATAAAGCCATGTAACCCACTTGACCGCTTGACACGAGTTCCTCCCATTTTTTGGAAACGGCTTGGGCTTTCGCTTTCTCGTTTTCGAACGCTTGTTTACCCAGTTCGGATAATTCGGTTTCCCACGTGTAGGGGATAGCTAGGTTACCCGATACGATTTTGTCAAATACAGCCTGTTGTGCTTCATCCTTTGCTTTCGGGTGAACTAGAAACAATGCGTCTCGCAGGCTTACAGCCGAGTCAGCATTGTATTTGGCGAATTGATACTCGTCAAACCTGTTGAACGATTCGATCAATCCTTTTTGTATTTGTTTTGACAATCGGTTCAACTTTTTGCTCCCTTCCCGTTTGTTGGCGATTTGGTAATAAGCGAGAATCTCGGTGATTTCGTCAGCTCGTTTTACTACACCCGCAACGGCACGTTTCACAATTTCGTTACTGGAATACAATCTTGCCAATTCAACAGCCAGTATCATAGGTACTGAACGCAAGTTCATTTCCGTGCGAGCATACACCGCTAGCCTGGCTACAAACTCGGGACTGCATTTTGCGATCAGGTTTTTGATTCTGCAAATCCTGTCCGTGTTTGATTCGTAGTATGAATCATCGACCACGCAGGTGACTACGGTTGAATAGAGTTCCATTTCCGGCGTCATTTTGTAAGCCTTGGCTCCCATGTAATTCACGGTAGTGTCTTTTCCTTTGTTTGTAAAATTGAATTTCATAATTGTATCTTTTTTCGTTTTACACCACAAAGATGCATAGGTAGGTGCGCAAGCTTTTTGCGTAACTGAAATTATTTTCATATTTTTGAAAAAATAATTTTTATCCTGTTCTTATGCCAGCGAATCGTAATGCCCTAATCCGTTATAAAACAATAGATAACTGCCTGTGTAACAAATATAGAAGATGGACGCTTGAAGATTTGATTGATGCGTGTTCCGATGCCTTGTACGAGTACGAGGGGATCACGAAAGGAATCAGTCGACGCACGATTCAGATGGACATACAGATGATGCGTAGCGAGAAATTGGGGTATAATGCCCCGATCGTGGTATATGATAACAAATACTATAAATACGAAGACGAGGAGTATAGTATCACGAACACTCCCTTGTCGGAGCAGGATTTGAAAGTGATGTCGGAGGCCGTGGAGGTGTTGCGCCAGTTTAAAGGGTTCTCTTATTTCTCGAATATGGGGGATATTATCAGTCGTTTGGAGGATCATGTGACTTCTGCCCGTCAGAAAACAATCCCGGTGATTGATTTCGAGAAGAACGAGAGTCTGAAGGGGATTGATTATCTGGATATGATTTATCACGCGGTGGTGAGTAAACAAGTGCTGCGGATGAAATACCGGTCTTTCAAGGCCCGATCCGCATCATCGTTTTTGTTCTATCCTTATTTACTGAAAGAGTATCGGAATCGTTGGTTCGTGTTCGGGGTAAAACAGGGAACGTCTGTGCTTGTAAATTTGGCCCTTGACCGTATTCATAGTCTTGAAATCGCTAAAGAGGAATCTTATAGGGAAAACACGGTGTTTGATCCGGTCACGTTTTTTGACGATCTTGTCGGGGTAACTAAAAACACGGGATCAAGGGCTGAAGTGGTTCGTTTTTGGGTAGATCGACTCAATGCTCCATACGTGGAAACCAAACCCCTGCATAAGTCGCAACGGGTGGTGGAAAGACAAAAAGACGGGTCTATCGTGTTCGAGATAGAGGTGGTTATAAATCAAGAGCTAAGACGGGAGATTTGTGGATTTGCCGAAGGGATTCGGGTGCTATCACCACCTATGTTGGTGCAACAGATGGCATCCAAATTTCAACAGGCAAATGATCTATACCGGCAGAACTGATTTTATATTCCTTTTTTGATGATGGTATAACCAAAGAATCCTTTTTCCAAGGTTAGAGTTCTGGTTGCGTTAGTACGTGTCTTGTTATAGGTGGAGAGTGAAACCGGGAGTTTTTTTCGTGTCCCGTTTTCGAAAATTACTTGCAGGTAATATTCTTTTCTTTCCCCGGCTGGAACATAACGGTGGTTTCCGACTCTACGGGTTTGCTTGTGTGTTTCGATATGTTTTGATAGTACGGTTACTTTTTCTTCCCGGGTAGAAGACGGATCTGCGAGCATGAAGTTTCCGCCCAAGATCATGAGATAACAGAAAGCGCTTGCGTGAAATAGATGGCATATACCATTCAATATGTTATTATCGGAACGAGTTAGCCATTGCCATTTTTTTGCGAAAAACAGAGTTGCAATAGCGAGTATAAGAGCCATCGAGAGTGGTTCCCACCAAGCAATCAGTGTTTCTTTGTAAAGGACAGACCCGAAAGCCCAGGCCAGCATGGCGAGTAGCACAGTTACGTAAGGGATGATTTTGGAGAATAACGCTTTCATACGGCTGCCTCCATGTCTGCCCGACTTTTACTACGTGTTACCAGGAAAACTCCGGAAAAAACGCAAATAACAGCGATGATTTTTAACAGGTTGAACGAGTCCATACCCCAATAAACGGCAACACAGCTTGCGACAATCGGTTGAACATAGCAATACATACTTACCACGGTAGGACGTAAATAGCGTTGCCCGATAGGTGCCAACAAGTAACTGACGAACGTGCTACCCAGCAGGATAAAGCTGAGACCATACCATATATTGGGTTCAAGTGACAACCATTCCAGATGTGTTATGTCTTGAAAAGAAAATGGAATGATACATATTGCCGCATAAGTGAACATCCATTTCATGAGTGTGATAGGAGAGTAACGACTGATGAGTTGTTTGAATAGCACAAGATATAGGGCAAAACTAAGTTCGGCTGTGAGGCAAACAATATCTCCCCAAATATTACTGTTATGAGTTGTTCCTCCGGTATTTTGGTTACTTACGATCAATAATAAGGCTCCGGAGGCACCTAGAAATATACCCGATACTTTCTTGCTTGTGATAGGCTCTTTCAAGTAGATCGCGGCAATGATCATCGTTAGAATAGGAGTGCTTGTCGTGATAATTGACGCATCTACCGGCGAAGTCATACCAAGTCCTATGGTGAACAATCCCTGATTGAAAAGTACTCCCAGCATGGAAGCGAAGAATAGTTTCAACAAGTCAGGGGGGGACACGTGTTCCCGTTTGGTGAAAATAGAGGCAATCCAAAATAAGATAGCCGCCCCGATAACCCGGATTTCGACAATAATAAAAGGTGTTATAATACTGGTAAGAAGCACCATTTTCGAGATGGGAGACATCAATCCCCACATCATATTGGCTGTGGTCATGGATAAATGGCCTTTTAATTCATCCTTTTTCATCTTCTTGTATTCATTTTGCGGGTACAAAAGTAGAATAAGAAAGAATTTTTTCCAGTATAATTCGGATTAATTTTTTCTGTTTTCTAGAATGTTCTTTACTACTTTTTGTAAAAGTAGTAAACTAGCCTAAATTAATAGCACTATACCGCACGTGAACACATCACGAACGAAATATATTAGGAATATGAAAACTTAATTATAATTTCAATATTCCGGCGATAGCATATGAATCCCTATAAATGCGAACTTTATTGGAACGTCCAAACACTAACTTGTATCGTACGGGGATTAGATTTCCTTGGTTTATCACCACAATTTGCGGATCATCCTCTTTGTAGACAGAATTATACCAAAAACTGACTTCTATTCGACCTCCTCGGTGCTGTGTTTGCGTGTAATCAAAGATTTTATACTTGGCACTTTGCATTTGCTCGACAAAATCTTTCTGGTAATAGTTTAATTCATCTTGATTATCGTATTCTGTGAAAGAGAGCAGGGAGTCTCCGCTCACGTGGATATATTCCGGTATGAACATACGCTTGTAATTGGTCGTAAGTGTTTTGGGCATTTCAATAACGTAGTTCCGGCTGTCGATTTTTGCTTTGACAGCTGTTGTAACTGCTTTTTTCGCTGAATTTTGATTTAGCGAGGCGCATGACGATGACAATATAAGAATGATTATCGTCAAAAATGAGAGCGATGTTCTTTTCATGGTCATGATGATTTAAAGAAATTATTAAATGTACTTTTTACGTCAATTCTAGCATACTGTAAATATATAAATAAAATTAGAAATAGCAAAATGAAATAATGCAATATAGCTATGAAAGCTATTTTTGGAATAGAAATGTCAAAGGAAAGTATATATAATAAATACATGTATATACTGTTTATTTTAAGCATTTATATACCACTTTGTAGCGAAATGTGTTTTTAGGTGGAAATTCCAATGTAATTGCCCCCCATCACCAGGACTTTAAAGGGTCAATCATATTGCGGCCAAGAGTGGTCAATCCTATTTGGCCAAAAGGGTCAAAGCAGACTGGCTTTTCCAACTCTAACCATTAAAGGGTGTTCTCCATTTGCAAGTGTTTTTGATTTGTAACACAAGATGTTAATACCTTCGCTCATGTTGATTTTCGGTTTAATTCTTGGTTTAACTTTGATCTTAAAATGTCGGTATTTGAGGCAAAAAGAAAAGAGAGTTACTTTCGAAACTCTCTCATTTTCAGTGGTACCACCAGGAATCGAACCGGGGACACAAGGATTTTCAGTCCTTTGCTCTACCAACTGAGCTATGGTACCATCGCTGAATTGCGAGTGCAAATATAGAGGTTTTATTTCAATCTGCAAGAGCTGAAGCAAAGAATCTCGAAAAATATTATTTTCCGCTTTGTCGAAGACGGATGCAGAGGTATATCATCCATACCATGATGACCATGGAAGCATAGGGAACTGCCGGAACGAGCAGGAACCATAGCAAAAAACCGATGATCAAGAGGTAGAGGTAGATGAACAAGTATTTATTGATGATCCACGGTAGAGTGCGTTTACCGAGGAAGAATGCGGCGATGAGGTTTAACGGATTTGCCCAGAAGGCATTGAAGTTGGGGAACATCGTGGGATGTTTCGTGAAGAAACACAAAAAGACGATGAGACACCCGACAACGCCTGTCGCGATAAAGAAGGGAATAGCGATAGCTTTTAGCAAACGGCGGCTTTTTACCTTTTGTAAAAGTAAAATGAGTGCAAGCGTACAAATGGCAAAAACAAAGAACGGGGAGAAATACCAAGGTGTTGAAAGGTCTTGTTCCGGAGCCTCGTATACTGTCTCTATCGGTTGCACGAGTGGAGTTCCATTATATGCTGCGGAATCTAAACGATACATGAGGTAATCGGGAAGAAACATTTGTTCCCGAATGGTAGCCGTGGAGGTTGCAGGAGAGCCAAGGATCGTGTGAATCCCCCATTGAATCCACGGGGAACGACCTAGATATTCATCCAGAAGGTTCCAAAAACTTTTCGTGGAAGGCTGAGCAATCCATGTGATTTGATTGCCTGTACTTTTCTCAATGATGTCCCGAACCCGGGTCGAACAATTGTCATATAGAAAGTTGTAGAGGTATTCCCGGTTTGCAGGTTCATAATTTTCAACGAGCAAGTCCATCAAGTATTGCTTTTGAATGGAATCCAAATTTAAGGTTTGGGAATACACACTGCGCTCGTCGTAAATGTAGGAAGATAAAAAACGACGAAACTCGGAACACGATAATTGGTAGGGAAGTAGTCCACGTGCAAATTTGAAATAGAATCCTTGGGTTGCAAAATCAAACGTCCCGTAATTGAAAACAATATCCATGTTGTTTGCCTTGTCAACCACCCGGATGCCTGTGTGTCCGAACAGCGAGTAGAGTTCGTTACCCGGGGAACACGTCAGAATGCTGATCGTGGCGTCTTTGGACAACTTGATAGAGGCCGAGGTACTCGCCGTGAGTAAAAACAGGAAAAAAGATATGATGAATAGTATTGTTTTCATGTGTTTCAGTATTATAGTTTACACGGGGGATATTCAATGTCACAAAGAAACAAGGCATTGCCGGGAACGGAAGTTCCTGCTTTGCATCGATCCTTGCTTTCAATAATCTGTTGGAATTGTTCCAGCGTGATACGTCCTTGCCCTACATCCAACAATGTTCCCACGATGGCACGTACCATGTTACGCAGAAAACGATCGGCTTTGATCGTGAATACAAGTTGTTCATCCGTTTCTTCCCAGTTGGCCTCCATCAAATGGCAGATGTTCGTTTTTACATCCGTGTGCAATTTGGAGAAGCTGGTGAAATCCTCGTAACGCAGGAGAAGTTCACAAGCATTATTCATTAACCGGATGTCCGGTAGGGGGTGCGGTCGGTAGGCAAACGGGTAAGTAAACGGATTCTTGTTTTTATTGATATAATATTTATACGTACGCGAGATAGCCGAAAATCGAGCGTGCATGTCAGGCTGTACGGCGTAAATATCTTTGATCGCAATGTTTTTTCCCAAGAAACGATTGAGTTTGTCAGCCAAGGCTTGCGTGTGAGAAATGGCAACATCACTCTCGAAGTGGGCCACGAAAAACGAGGCGTGTACTCCCGTATCCGTTCGTCCGGCCCCGGTCACGTTGATTTCCTGTTTCAGCAAGAGGGAGAGAGCCTTGTTGATTTCTTCTTGGACAGAGGGGGCATTGGGTTGTATCTGCCAACCGTTATATCCACTTCCGTTATATGCTAATTCAATAAAATACCTGTGCATGTTTCCACTTTTTCAAGATTCAAAATTAACAAAATTCCGTGAGAGTAGAAGAACATGAAACGTTTTTTACTTTGTCTGTTCTTCGGGCTGCGGGAATGCCATCCACGGGTAAATTTCAATTAACTTGCAACTTGTGACCCGAGAACCTGTAACGGAAGGATATAAACGTTAATTTTTAACGCTTGTATCCTGACATTATATCCTGATTTTACGTTATATTTGTAAGTCCGTAGTATTGCAAGGGCATGTTAAATGTTGAAAAGGAATGAACAGTATTGTAGAAAATTTGAAAGAGATTGCCAGTAGTTTGCCGGAAGGAGTAAAATTAGTTGCCGTATCGAAAACAAAGCCTGTGGAGGCGATAGTGGAGGCATACGAGGCTGGACAGAGAGTATTCGGGGAAAACCGGGTACAGGAGCTGGCGGAGAAGTACGAAGTACTTCCCAAAGATATAGAATGGCACATGATCGGGCATTTACAAACGAATAAAGTGAAGTATATGGCCGCTTTCGTTTCTTTGATTCATGGCGTGGAGAGCTTGAAATTGCTGGAGACTATTGACAAGGAGGGGAAAAAACATGATCGGGTGATCCCTTGCCTGCTGCAATTTTATATAGCCAGTGAGGAAACCAAGTTCGGGTTGGATATGGAAGAGGCCAAAGCTCTTTTGGAGAGTGCCGATTACAAGAATATGAAGAACGTGAAGATCGTGGGCGTGATGGGAATGGCGACGAACACGGATGATGAGGTGCAGGTCAGACGGGAATTTCATCACCTGAAAGAGATTTTTGACGAGTTGAAGGCAACTTATTTTGCGGAAAACCCGGAATTCAAGGAATTATCCATGGGGATGTCTGGTGATTACCGGATAGCCGTGGAGGAAGGAAGTACGATGGTACGCGTGGGGAGTTCCATCTTCGGGGCGAGAAATTACGCGCATATATAATTTGAAAGATTCATTATTAACTATTTAAATAAATCATTATGGCAGATTTGAAGACGAAATACATGGGACTGGAGTTACGGAGTCCGATTATCGCGGGAAGTTGCGGTTTAACGTCCGACGTGGAGAAGATGGTCGAGATGGAGAAAGCGGGAGTGGGAGCCGTGGTGTTGAAATCTATTTTCGAGGAACAGATTAACGAGGAGACTTCCGGTGTGTTCAAGGCCGGTTACGGGATGGGTGATGCTTATCCGGAGGCCGAGGATTATATCAAGGCGTACATTCGTTCCAACACGATACAGAAGTACGTGGAATTGGTTCGTAATGCCAAGAGTCGTTTGACGATACCCGTGATTGCCAGCGTGAACTGCTTTAGTGGTGGAGAATGGGTTTCGTTTGCCCGCCAGTTGGAAGAGGCCGGGGCGGATGCACTGGAGTTGAATGTTTTTATTTTGCCGGTGAACGAGTTTAAGGAGAGTGCGGAAGTGGAGAACGTGTATTTCGAGATCGTGAAATCCATCAAGAGCCAGATAAAGATACCTGTTTCCGTTAAGATCAGTCATTATTTCACGAACCTTTCCGCTTTCGTGGATAAAATCAAGGCTTACGGGGCGAACGCGACCACGTTATTCAATCGCTTCTACGAGCCGGATATTAATATCAATACATTGGAGATGGGGGCCGCATCCGTGTTTAGTACGGCTGCTGAATTGAGGACAACCTTGAGATGGACCGGTATTTTGGCCGGGAAGGATAAGAAGTTGGAAATTTCTGCATCCACGGGCGTGCATGGTGGTGAGGCTGCCGTGAAGTTATTGTTGGCAGGTGCGACAACGGTTCAAGTTTGTTCTGTTCTTTACGAGAAGGGTATTCACGTGATCGAGGATATAAATAATTTTATCGGGAAATGGATGGACTCGAAAGCTTTCAAGACAATCGGGGATTACCGGGGAATGCTTTCCTATTCGTCTATCGAGAACCCGGATCTTTATGAAAGAGCCCAGTTCATGAAATACTTTAGTAATAAACAATATTAATTTATGAGAAGTACATTTATCTTGTTGTTGTGTTGCATGTGCTTTGCATGTGCGAAGTATCCGGGAGTGCCGGAAAAATATCATGCTTTGTTGGACAAAGCTTTAGAAACGTCGGGAACGAATCAGCCGGAATTGGCAAAGGCGTTGGAAAGTGCTACTCCGGAAATGAAGGAGGGGGTGGCCTTTTTGATTTCTTATATGCCGGAGCGGGATTTGAAAACGATGAAAGGGGATGATTTGTTGTCGAATGTGAAATTGGCCTATGAAGCTCGTAACCGTTTTGCCTGGGCGAAGAGCGTGCCGGATTCTATTTTCTTGAATGACGTGTTGCCTTACGCTTCATTGAACGAGGAGAGAGATCAATGGCGTGCCGATTTCTACAAGAGATTCGCTCCTTACGTGGAGAATTGTAAAACATTGGAAGAGGCAATTAAAGCCGTGAACAAGAACATCCGGGATGAAGTGAAGGTGGATTATAACACGGCCCGCGAGAAACCTGATCAGAATCCCTCGGAGTCTATTCGTCAGGGAATGGCTTCTTGTAGCGGTTTGTCTATTTTATTGACGGATGCTTTGCGGTCGGTGGGTATTCCTTCCCGTATTGCCGGGACTGCCAACTGGCATGATAACCGAGGGAATCATAACTGGTGCGAGGTTTGGTTGGACGGTAAATGGTATTTTACCGAGTATTACCCGAACGAGCTCGATCGTTCTTGGTTCCTTGCCGATGCCGGGAAAGCTGATCCCAAAGATCGTATGCACGCAATCTGGGCCTCTTCTTTTAAACCGACAGGGGAGAGTTTCCCGTTAGTTTGGGATTTTAATATTAAGTACGTGCCTGCTATCAATGTCACTCAACGGTATTTGGATATTTATCAAGAGGTTTATCAATCTCAATTGGCCGGAGGAAATTACGTACCTCTAAAAGTCATGATGTTTAAAGATAAACGCAATATGCGTAAATCTGATGATCGGGTAGCTGCCAACGTGGATATTTTCTGCGGTAAAGATCAAATCGGTGGTGGACGTACTGCCGGACCTAGACAGGATATGAATGACGTGTTGGAATTTATGGTGGAAAAAAATAAAGTGTATACTTTGAATTATTTCGATAAAAACGGTCAGTGGGTTGGTGAAGAAGTGAAAGTGAAAGAGAAACCGGTAGAAGTGAAATTACACTTGTAAGAAAAATAAGAGGGGGGCAAAAATCTTTTGCCCCCCTCGTTTGTAAAGTTTATAAAGTAGAACCTTCGATTCTAAAAGTTCATAAAGTCCATTGACCCTAGCGGGCGCCTTATCTACGGCAACTTTGTTGCCGATGGATTCAGTCTGAGGGATAAACCTTATAACTTTACAAACCTTACGAACTTTTGCACCCTTTCGTTTATTAATTCTTTGGTATTGCGGATACAATTTTGAGATTGTTGGCATCTATCGTGACATCGAATTCCCGATCCCCTTGTTCAACTTCAAAAATGTAAACGAGCGAACCGTCTGCTCTTTCTTCATAATCAATGTCGTCAATCCGGTAATTTGCGTAGGAAGAAGTTTTCAGTACATTCATCACGTTGGTTGGTACATTATTGTGTGAAACTTCCCAAGTGGTGACAACCCATTGATTCTGGTGGTTGAACACGACTTCTTTCATGATTTGTTGATCAATAATATCAATCTTTAGTAACCCTTTATCCTGATCGATTTCCACGATATTGGCCTGTGGGTATTTCTGCTGAATGAATTGTAGGACTGTTTTGGGAGCGCTCTCCGGTTGATATCCCCGTCCATCGTTATCCATGAGGGTTTTTACTAGCGTTCCATTTTCCAAGTAGTGCAAGGCAACTTCTTGTTCCCCGAGTTCTGCCTCGATAATGTAAATTGTCTCCATCCCGGCTCTTTCCAGCTTGTCAACATCTTCGACTTCCCATCTCCCGTATTCTCCGGATTTAAAACTATTGCGGATCACCACGGGCAGGGAGTTATATTTAACGTCACTTTCGGTCATCACCCATTGACCGTTGTTGTCAAACCACGCCTCGACTTCCGTGAAGTCGATATGGAATTCGGCCACTTGATACGTGTTTTTCACTTCCCATTCTACTCGTTTTGCCGAGGGATATTTGGCTTTAAAGGCACTCACGACGTTTTTGGGTGGCGTGTAGCTGCTGTCTTTGCAGCTACTGAAAGCAAACGTGGTGGAGAGTAGGATTAGTGCGGTAACTAATGTTGTTTTCATAATTTCTAATTTAAGATCCTCTTGTTTTACGTTACTGTAATTTAAATGTTACCTGTCTATCATTTTACAACATTTCCCTCCATATCCACTGTTACGTGAATTTCTTGATTGCCTTTTTCCAATTCGAAGATGTATACTTCACTTCCGTCTGCGCTTTCTTTGTAATCAATATCATCAATTTTGAATCCTGGGTTGTCATTCAGCACTTTGGTTGCAATGTCTTGAATCTCTCTTTCTCTAACATCCCAAGTCGTGTATAACCATTCGTTAGCACTATTGAAGTGTAATTCTTTTGCTTTGTTTTCGTGTAAGATGTCGATCTCGGTAATTCCTTTTTCGACTTCAATGTCCACGATGGTTGCTTGTGGATATTTCTCGTTAATGAAATTTTTCAGGACTTCAGGAACCGTGTTCGGTTGATAATTGTTGTTGTTGTCAATGTCTTCTACCGCTTTTATTAAAGTTCCGTCTTCAGCGTAGAATAAATCAAATTCCTGTTTGCTTTTTTCAACTTCGATCACGTACACGGTTTCCATTTCAATTCTTTCCAGCATATCCACGTCATCCACTCGCCAGTCTTTGTATTCTGACTCGTTGAATGCGGTTTGTACGGCATCCGGGAGATTGTTAAACAATATGTCGCTTTCAGTCATCACCCATTCCCCTTTGGTGGTGATCCATGCCTCCTTCTCGATGTTGTTGTCATAGAAGTCTGCCACGTAGTGGTCGTGTTGTAATTCCCAGTCGACACGCTGTGCGTTCGGGTATTTTTCGTATAGCACGTTCACGATTTTTTCATCCGGCGTGTAGTTATCGTCACTATCATCACAGCTAGTGAAAGCAAATCCGGCTAACAATAAAGAAACGAAAATGGTCATTCTTGTTTTCATGGCATATAAATTTTAATGTTTGTATTCTTTGTTCTAATTTCTGAGAACAAAGTAAAGGGGTGATTTGGGAAAGATTTGGGAATCGAAATTATTTTAGATTTAAAAATTTGAAGATTCTGTGATTTGATGATTGCCGATTAAGTGATTTTTTCCCCGTGAATGTGTGCCTTTTTTAATCACGGAATCATTGAATCGAAAATCACAGAATGATATATTAAAATCGTAAATCGAATCGGTGTTTCCCATCGAAGGAGTAGGAAATGTGAAAATGGTAAAGGTGGACGATGCTTTGGATAATTGCCAATCCTAGCCCGGTGGAATCACTTTTTTTGTTGTCGGCTTGATAGAAACGAGTGAAAAGGCGGGATTGATCCAAAGAGGGACCATCCGTGCTGTTGGTGAAAGTGATTCCGGTTGATTGTACGCGAATAGTGATACTTCCCTCGTTCGGGGTGTGTATCATGGCGTTTTTTAACAGGTTCGTGATTAATATATTTGCTAGTGATTCATTCATGTGAACTTTACAAGCGGCATTTTCTTCCACTTCCACGTGCAGTTTTTTATGCTCGTAAATTTCTTGAAAATCTTCCACGAGTTCTTTTATGATCGGGTTGAATTCCACTTCTTTCGTTTCGTGGAATTGGCCATTCTCGATGCGGGAAAGGAGCAACAGGGATTTATTGAGTTTCACGATACGTCCCAGATTCCGGTGGATGTCCTCGATTTCTTCCAGTTGTCCTTCCGTGCAATCCGGCCGTTCTGCCAATAATTCCAGCTTGTTCCGGCAGATTGCTAACGGGGTCTGGAGTTCGTGGGATGCGTTTTCAATGAATTGTTTCTGTTGGGAATACATCTCTTCGTTTCGCCGGGTCATTTTAAGTATCGTCTCGTTTAGTTGGCGGAATTCTTTTATCTTGGTAGGGTTCTCCAATGGGGGATTTTTCCCGCCCAGGGTAAATTTGTTCAGCCAGCCCAGTAGTTTGTAGAATGGGGCCAGGCTTTTTCTGAAAACGACCTCAAAAACGATCAGTATACAAACAAGTAGCGAGACATACAGAATCACGATCGACCATAATATCGCCTCGATCATATCGTCCTGTTCCAGGGTTGAGATCATGATCGTTAACTCGTAAAACTTTTTATCCTCTCCCCGAAAGGCTGTCTTTAGTACTCGTACAGGATCAAAATCGTATTCAAGTTCGTAAAAACGTGTCGAGTCAAAGTATCGTTCTTTGTAATGAATAGCCTGCTCTTCAGGTATTTCTTTTATGAAGTATTGACTCATTAAATCGCTACTATTATTAATCGCGGCTGTATCCCTCAAAACCTGTTGAATAATAAGATGCTTGTAGTTTTCCAAGCTATCATCCGTCTCGTCCAGAATTTCATCCAGTATGCTAAAAAAGAAAAAGCCAGCCCAGAACGTGAGGATAATAATCATCACGATCGAGAGTTTGCTTATCGTGTGGTGGATGAGTTTCATGCTTCCGGTGTTGTGATTAGTTTATAGCCGAACCCGTACACGGCTTTTATTTCCGGGATAGCGTCAGCGGTTTTCATCTTTTTGCGTAAATTTTTCACCTGGGAATAGATGAAATCGAGACTGTCGGCTTGATCAATGTTATCACCCCACACGGATTCAGCCAATGTCGTTTTGTTGATCAATCGGTTCGGATTGGTGACAAAATAGTAGAGCAAGTCAAATTCTTTTCGATTGAGTTTCAGCTCTTCTCCATTGATGAACACGGTGTGATCGTCGGGACGGACGGTTAGGTTTTCAATTTCAATCTCGGTATTCCCGTCGGTTTGATGGCGTCGGATCACGGATTTCACCCTCGCGTGTAATTCTGCCAAGTGGAATGGTTTTGCGAGGTAATCATCAGCACCGAGGTCAAGCCCCGTAACCTTGTCTTCAATGGAATCCTTAGCCGACACGATGATCACGCTTTCCCGTTTCTTTAATTTCTTCAGCTCTTCCAGAATCGAAAGTCCGCTACCCCCGGGGAGCATAATATCCAGCAAGATACAATCGTAGTCGTAATCATTGATCTTTTGCAGGGCTGTAGAATAGTCTGCCGCTGTCTCCACGACAAAACGTTCTTTCTCCAGTGATCGAGTCATCACTTCTCGCAAGTCTTTTTCGTCTTCAATGATTAATATCTTCATGGCGTTGAAATTTTGTAGAACAAAAATAGCAATTTATTCTGGAAAGAATCTGGAATAAATTTTAAATAAGAGACTTCCGGGAGTACATTTCCAATTTATTCCTTTATATTTGCTGCGATGCAAAAAGAGGTTGTATGAAGGATAAAGACCTGTCTTCGGACATTCCGGCCGAATATACGGTATGGCTCGTCCCGTTGTTTGGGATAGTTATGCTGGTCGGGGCTATTCAGAAATGGAAATGGGTGTTGCAAATGCAAGGTACTCGCCCCTTTGGTTTCCTGTATTGGTTAGGATACTTGTGGGGAGAGAAAGGGTATCGTGTAGGGATGATCTTACTTTCTATAATCATTATTATTTGCGGGCTGTTATTGGCTTTTTTGATGTAATAATAATTTAAACAATAGAAATATGGAATATCCGAGTGTAGAGGCATTAATGAAACAGATCCGGGATTGGGCGGAAGAGGAAGATTACGATGCAATTATAGAGGTGTTGCCGGAATTGAAAACTCCCGGGCAATATTACGAGGCGGTGTTATGCGTGGCTTATGCTTATTTGAACCAGGGATTTTACCATGATGCGGAAGAGTGGTTACGTAAAGTGGAAGACCAAGGACGTGAGAGTGGTGTTTGGAATTACCGGTTGGCTGTTGCGTTGATGCATCAGATGCGATTAGAGGAGGCTTTGCCGTATGCCGAACGTGCGGTGACGGTGGAGGCTGGTTACCCGTGGGGATGGTTGGTGTATAGCAAATTATTGTATGGATGTCAAAGAACCGAAGAGGCGTTGGAGGCTGCCAAGAAGGGATTAGTTTTGATGCCGGGGGATGAAGAATTTACTTCATTGATTGAGGATATTTCTAACGGCCTGTCATTTTTTGAAGTTACAGGTGTGGAGGAAGACGATGGGAAAGTGGAGAACGGGGAAGAGAAGGCCGGGACCTTTTGCGGGTCCGTGTTGCTAAACTCGGTAAGTTTCGACGTGGATAAGGTCATGGCAGATTTGAAGACGGAGTGGGGAATAGAGCCATCCGATAAGCCGGGAGATATGGCCAGTGATGATGCGAGTGCAGACGAATCGACCCGGGTGTTTTATCTCGGTGAAACTTTAGTGGCTATCAGTCTCATGCCGGCAAGAGTTCCGGGTGGAGAGGCCGAGTATTATGCAGAGACAAATTATATGTGGCCGAAAGCCGTAGAGGTAACGAAGACGCATAAAGCTCACGTGCTGGTAGCTGTTCTTGCCCATGGCTTGACCCCGGTGGAAGCAGGTAAGTTACACGTGAAAGTGATCGCTACTTGTTTGAAACAGCCCAATGCTATTGGCGTTTATGTTTCCGGGACAGTGTTTCAACCGGAATTTTATATCGAGGTGGCCAATATGATGAAGGAGGATGAGGAAAACTTACCCGTGTTGACTTGGGTGTATTTGGGCCTGTACCGGAGCGAGGAGGGAAATAATATATACACGTACGGGATGACAGCTTTCGGGAAAGAAGAGATCGAGATATTGGGAAGTAAACATAATTTCCCCGAGTTACAAAGATTCATGCTTGAAATAGCCTATTATGTTATCGGTTCGGACGTGACGTTACGAGAAGGAGAGACATTAAGTGTCAGCGAAGAACAAAAATTTCCAATTACCCGGTCAAGAGGGGGCGCCGTGGAGGGTATGACTTTGAAGATTGAATATTAATTGGGAGGTTCATAGTATTTGAAATAAGAAACGATATGAGTTTGGAAGATTTAAAGAATAGTTTGGGAGAAGATGTATTGACTTCAATGTATGAGTACTTGATCCCAGAGGAAGATGACGAGATGGAAGGATTTGTTCCGGCTTACGGGAAGAAAGACGTGAAGACTTGTGAGGAGATTCTGTTGGAATTTATTGATGCTTTGTCTCGGGCTGATGAAAACAAGGAGATCATCATGGGACAGGTTAAAGAAACTGTGCTGGCTTTGAATGTTTTGAACGAGAAGTGCGAGTATGAACTGATCGAGACGGATCAGCGGGAAGATATTTGTAAATTTATCATTACGGCCGTAAATGTGGCCGGGTTGAAGACCGATGAGGACGTGACGGAAGAGTGGAGAGAATGGTAGTTCTTTGACCGGAGTAACGTGATTTTAGGCGAGAGTGGAAGGTGTATCGTATTTTATAAGGTGTAGAAGTTTGATATTGTTGATGATTCGTTATCTTTGCGAGTAATAAATCCTTGGAATAGGTGAAAATAGTGCATGGATAGTGATGATATACTTATGGGGTTGAAACGTCGGGATGAAACAGCTTTGTCTGTTCTTTTCGATACATATTACGAGAAGTTGTATCTTTTCGCGGAAAAGTATATCTATGATTCTGATAAAGCGCATGACATCGTGCAGGATGTTTTTCTGAAAATATGGGAGAATGCCGAACGTTTGGAGTTAACATCTTCCATTCAACATTATCTTTTTGCATCCGTTCGTAATGGTTGTTTGAATTATCTGAAAAGTCTGCAAATCGAAGATCGTAATAATCGTAAGTACATGGAGGCCTATATCGAGTCGCAGAACGTGGATATGGTAGATGATGAAGAACTCCTTGCCCGTATTCGGCAAGTGCTTGACGAGTTGCCCGAAAAGTGCAGGGAAGTCTGTCTTCTGCGTTTCGTCGAGGGGTACAAGTATGCTGAAATTGCAGCCCGGCTCGATATGAACGAGAACACCGTGAAGGCCCAGTTGCACCGGGGAATGGAGCGCTTGAAACAAGCGTTTGCCATGTATGACTACGTGCTTGTTCTTTGCGCTCTCGGTCGGATTTTCATGGACCGGTGATTATTCCAGTATGATATTCGTGTATTTGGACACGGAGGCTCTCGTGTTCACCGGGGAGAGGGCGAACGCGTAAGCGACGCAGTTGGCCGGGGTAAAATCCTTGTGTAAAGGGAATTCTTTCGTTCCGGGAACTCCTCGTTTTCCTAACGGGTAGGCCAGTGTGTCCTGTTCTTTCGTGTCGTGGATGACTAGATATATATCGTCCTCGTCTTTGGCGAGGGGACTGAGGGGTTGACGGAACCACTCCGCACGGACGATGCGTTCGTTTTCCTGGATATGAACCTCTACCGCGGGTGGTGTCAGGTTTCCCGTCGTGCAGGTCACTCGTTCCAGACGGATCGTGACGTCGAGGGTTTCCGCGTCAATTTCCACGGCATTTTGATTCATCCCGATGAATCGGGTTCGGGCGGTGGACCAAGATTGACGGGGGAATCCGGCTTGTATGGCCGCGTAGAAATGGTAGGACAGGTCGGAAAGTGCCTTAAAGCGGGTTTGTTGGATGACCTGTGCCGGGGATTGTTTTTTCTTTTTGAAAAAGATTTTTCCCTTGGCGATGCTTTTCCCCTTGTACTTGCACATCGTGACGTTCCCCACGGAGCCGGAGGCGTTATCGAAAATATGTGAGTGAAATATAGCCATACTGATTTTAGATTTATGATTTACGGTTTTGGATTGAAGGATTCAGATCACTTTAGCTTAATCTTGTAGTAAAGGCTATTCGTGAACGAGTCCCTGTCCGCATTCGTGAAGAAGGCATAGACATGAGCTTCCGTTGCATCCGGTTGTTCGAGAGGAATGTTGGCGATCCCGTCATTCCGGGTGATGCCCGTGTTCTCGATGATTTGGACCCGGAAAGGTTCGTTGTCATAAATCACGGCGAGTACGAGTTCATCCTTGTTTCTGCGGTCAAGAATCCACGGGGTGGTTTCCCAGTTGATCGAGAGAACTCCTTCCGGAGCATCCTGTTGCCGGAAATGAAAGGGCATCTGTAAGTCCCCCACGGTAAATTTTAACAGGGCGAAATCCCCGATGTTGTAGTCCGTGTCGTACGCGTTGATGTTCTCCTTGACGAAAAGGTTGTATCCCGAAGCGATGTTCCTGTTGTTCGCCTCCCTGTTCCACGAGTAAACCAAAAACGTGTTCTTCACGGATTGATAAAGGGTTACCACCGATGACAACCGGGTGTTTTGGTGGGCTCGGGTGGGTGAACCCGCGTTGCCATCATACGAGGGAAATTTGCGACCGAACGTTTTTCCTCTTTTGTGGTATATAACCATACCATCGTATCGCCCGTGAGCGTCTTTTAATAAACCGGATTTAATTTCTACCATAATTTTACTATTATTAATAATTACCTATTACTCCCCGTTTCATTCGTGTTGCAAACTAAATAGGAGGATAAAGATACGACAGGAATGACCGTTTGTCAAGTTAAATATCCTTTTCTTTCCTTAAAATGGCGGCGATGATCGGGCGACAAGGGGGCGAGCATGGGGCGACAGCGCCTATTTACCGCCTATCTGTCGGGCAACAGGCTGGTAACGGGGGATTGTATCCGTGAGGAATGGGTATTTATAAGGATGTGATTTGTTTGGAAAGTAAAATATTTACTTGATTTTAATATTCTTATTATCAGTATTGTATATGATCTTATTCTTGTCCGAGATCATTTTTTTGAAAAATAATTCATTTTCTTGTAAACATTTTGGAGGGGGAGTTTGTCTTTAGGGTGTAATGAAGATGAAAAGTCATGGAGAAAGAAAATATACATATTGATTGGGAAGTCATTTCGAAAAGTTTCCGGGGCGAGTTGTCCGGGGAGGAGCGGGAGAGGTTGGAAAGCTGGTTGGAGGCGTCTTCCCGGCATCGGGATTTCTATCGCCGGGCGCTTGAAGGGGGAAAAACGGACGCCACGGTCGGGGTGGATCGAGACGTGTTGGCAGCAAAGAAAAACGAGTTGATGGGACGGGCCCGCGTGATGAAGGGGGACGTGAAACCCCGGAGGGCGCTGAGGTTCGTGTGGTATGCTGCAGCGGTCATTTTGCCCTTGGCAATTGCTGTCGGGATGTGGGTGAACATGGGAGGACGGGAGAAAAACGTGGTGATTGCCCAGCGGGTGCAACCGGGTAGCGGGCGTGCCGTGCTGGAATTGCATGATGGGAGAACCTATTTTCTGGACACGACCCGGGTGGTTGAAACCGGAATAGAGGGAAATCTGGCGAAAGCCGAAAAGCAATCGCTGGTTTACACGAAACAGGAGGCCGAGGAACTGGTGTATAATAAAGTGATGGTTCCCCGGGCGGGAGAATATTCTCTCACGTTGTCGGATGGGACGCGGGTATGGTTGAATTCCGATTCGGAGATTCGTTATCCCGTGGCTTTCGGGAAGGACCGGAGAACGGTCTTTTTATCCGGGGAGGCCTATTTTGAGGTGGAGAAGGATGCAGAACGCCCGTTCTACGTGGTGTTGGACGGTATGGAGGTGAAGGTGTACGGGACATCGTTTAACGTGAACACGCATTATCAAGGGAAGATCCTGACCACACTGGTGGAAGGGAAGGTGGGTATTCGGGTGAAATCGACGGGGGCGGAATGTATCCTGCGACCGAACCAGATGGCCGAGTTTGATCGCGAAAAGGAAGAAGTCGAGGTGACGGACGTGGATACTTACTACTACACGGCTTGGCGGGCGGGGGAGTTCGTGTTCCAGAACGAGACGATCGAGGAGATCATGGATCGTTTGTGTCGCTGGTATGACACGGAGGTTTTCTACGCGAATGACGACGTGAGAGGGAAGCGTTTCACGGGGGTTATCGTTCGTTTCACGGACGTGGCGGACGTGTTGCACCTGATCGGGGAGACGGCAACGGTACAGTTTAATTTGAAAGGAAATACAATCACGGTAAGTGATTCAAGATAAAACCGCGAATCGTTGGCGCGAGTCGCGGTTTGATAACGGATGTTGTGTGTACATCCATAATGTTTAATATTAATCAACAAATCTATGAAAAAAATCAGAAAGTCGTTTGATTTTTCGAGTTTTTTATGCTCGTTGAAGATGAGACTACTATTGGGAAGGTGGGGATTAATGGCGCTGATGTTGCTGGGACTGCCTTTCGTGGTTTCAGCTCAAAACCAAAAGGTGACGATCAACGTGAAGGACGTTGACGTGCAGGTGGTGTTTAAACAGATAAAGGAACAGACGAACCTGAATTTCGTGTACAACGCGGATCAGTTGAAAACGATGCAGAAGGTGACGCTGAACGTGAAGGAGGTTACGGTGGATGCCGCGTTGACGAAATTGTTCGAGGGGTCGGCTTTCGAGTACAAGTTCGAGATGCAGTCGATCGTGATCAAGAAGAAGACGGAACAGGCGGAGAGCAAGAAATCCATGTTGTCCGGTCAGGTGACGGACAAAAGTGGCGGTCCGCTGCCCGGTGTGGCCGTGTTGTTGAAGGGAACGACGGTGGGAACGGCCACGGACGTGAACGGGAATTTTAAGTTTTTGGTGCCTCAGGATAAGAATACGGTGCTGGTGTTCTCGTTTATCGGGATGAAGCGTTTGGAGGTGCCCGCCCAATTCGGGGAGCCGATGAAGGTGACGTTGGAGGAGGATGCCACGGAACTGGACGAGGTGAACGTGATTTCCACGGGGTATTATAACGTGGACAAGCGTCACTTGACAAGTTCCGTGACCTCGCTGAAAATGGACGATATCATGATGCCGGGAGTAAGCACGATCGACCAGATGCTGGAAGGGAACGTTCCCGGAATGATTTTCATGCAAAATTCGGGACAGGTGGGTGCTGCACCGAAGTTGAAAATCCGGGGGACAACAACAGTGTTAGGGTCAACCGCTCCGTTATGGGTACTGGATGGAGTTATTTTGACTGATCCGGTGAATGTCGATCCGCAACAGATTAATGATTTGGATTTCGTGAATCTGTTGGGTAACGCTATTTCCGGCTTAAATCCGGATGATATAGAGCAAATTGACGTGTTGAAGGATGCATCAGCGACAGCTATTTACGGGCCACAGGCTTCTAACGGCGTGATCGTGATCACGACGAAGAAGGGTAAGATTGGAGCTCCTTCGGTGTCTTATTCTGTAAGTGGAACGTATCGTCGTCGTCCGTATTATACGGATAAGGCCGTGAATGTGATGAATTCAAAGGAACGAATAGACGTGTCAAGGGAACTTGTTAACAGACGTTTGAATATAGGAAGTTTAAATAGTTGGGTCGGTTATGAAGCGGCGGCTCAGGATTATTATAATGGTGTGATTGATCGTGATGAATTTTCTCGAAGAGTGACTGATATGGAAACTTGTAATACGGATTGGTTTGGAATTTTATTACAAAATAGTTTTTCGCATAATCATTCTTTGAGTCTTTCAGGAGGAACGGATCATATTAGGTATTATACATCCTTGGGATACAGTGATGAAAATGGTAATATTCGGGAAGAGAGTAATAAGCGTTATACGGGTATGGCGAAAATTAACGTGAATTATGACAAATTTACCATGCAATTCTCGATGACAGGAAACGTGCAAAAAAAGGAATACACGCCCTCTGAAGTAAATTTGATGGAGTATGCTTATAATACGAGTCGTACGATTCGAGCTTATGATGAAACGGGAGATTTGTGGTTTTATCAACGTCACGAGGGAAGTGATAGTAAAAATTATGACCAACCGTTCAGTATTATTAATGAGAGGAATAATACCTACGATCAAATTGAAACGAATCAATTGAATCTGGTTGTGGCTTTGGGATACCGGCTTACTTCATGGTTAAAAGCTGATTTGCAGTTTTCGTATAATATTTCCCGTACGGACAAGGAAACTTACTTTGGGGCTGATTCCTGGTATGCTGCTAGATTAAGAAAATACTCTTTAGTCACAGAGAGTATTAATGAGGATAATACGGAATTGATAAGTGGTGGTGAATTACGTTTGGATTATACGAAAAATGATAATTATAATTTGCGAGGTCAATTAACGTTTAATCGTTTTTTAGATAAGGATAACGTACATCAAGTGACGGCTTCTGCGATTGGGGAGTTAAGTTCCGGCTTGTATGGGGGATCAAAAATTGTACATCGGGGATATATTCCGGACCGAGGATTATTTTTTGATAAGGTTCCTATCGAGATGGTCAATATCGGGACGACGACTTATAAAAAATTGCGTTACCCGAAGTATTATGAATGGATGGAGTCAGATGATGCTCGCGGGATGTTGAAAGATAATTTGACAAGGAAAGTGGGATTAATCTTGACAGCATCGTATAGTTATAAGGATTCTTATATATTGAATGCTAATATGCGTATTGACGGATCCAATAAATTTGGGGATGCTAGTAACGACCGTTTATTGCCGATTTGGTCTGTTTCCGGACGTTGGAATCTGCACGAGAATGTATTGAAGAATTCGGCGAAGGTGAATGTCTTGGCATTGAAGATGTCTTATGGTTGGCAAGGAAATATGTCCGCACAGGATTCTCCGAAATTGATCATTCAAAAAGGAACGACGAATAAATATTTTAACGAGTATTTCTCGACAATCAAGCAGTATCCTAATCCGGATTTGAAATGGGAGAAAACGTCTACATTTAATCTTGATGTTGAGTTTTCTTTCTTTAACAATAAGTTGAACGGTTCTGTCGGGTATTATTATCGGCATACTTCAGATGCTTTTTTAAGTAAGACTGTTTCATTTGTGAACGGTGTTGGAAAATATACAGTTAATAAAGGAACTTTAACGAACCAAGGATATGAGTTTACATTGAATTTTGTTCCGATAAATACGGTTACTTCTGTTGGTGGAGAAACACGTGGTTTTGTTTGGCGGTTTGATCCCAATTTCGGTTCGGTGTTCAATCAATTGATTGATAAATTGAAGTCCAAGGATAAAGTGTTGCAGGACGAAATTACTTATACGAATTATCTAGATGGTTCGGTGCAAATCGTGGGACGTCCCGTGAATACATTTTATTCTTACCGTTTCAAGGGATTAAGTCCCGTGGATGGTCGCCCAATGTTCTATGGGGCGGACGAGAAAATGATGGTTGATGGACAGGAAGTGGACACAAAGGATGTATATGAGAAAATGACTCAAGAAGAGGTGTACGAGCAAGTATTGACTCGTTCTGGTTGTCGAGAGCCTTTCTTGCAGGGAGGAATCAGGAACTATTTTGGTTGGAGGAATATCGGATTGAACATTAATTTGTCTTATAGTATCGGATCTAAAATTCGGTTGATGAAGATGTATGGTAGTGCAAATACTTTCGCTCCTGGTCCGGAAACGAATATGAGAAAGGAATTCGTGAACCGATGGAGATCTCCGGGAGATGAACGTGTAACAACAGTTCCGGGATTCTTGGATGCTACTGCATATGGGGAAACGCTCAATAAAGAGTGGTTCCAAAAGATGAGTGTCAATAAGTTTGCTGAAAATATATGGAAAATGTATGATAATTCGGATTTGCGTGTGGCATCTGGGGACTACCTGCGGATTCAGAATGTGTCGTTGCGGTATAATATTCCAACGAGAATATGTAATAAATTGTTATTAAAATCAGCTTACGTAAGTTTGAGTGGTACTAATTTATATACGTTTTGTAGTAAAAAGTTAAAAGGACAAGATCCTTCTCAGTCCGGAACATCGGATTTGGTGAATTTGTCTATTCGTCCTCAATATTCTTTTCAATTGAATCTTACTTTCTAATAGTTGCAAGGATGAGAACATTTAATTTATTATTAGTGATTACAGGATGTTTATTGCTAGGGGCATGTGGGGATTTCCTGAAAGAGTATTCTAAAGAATTGACTTACGCACAATCGTGCAAGGATTTGGATGAGATATTAATCGGTAATGGGTATTTTACATCCGGGGTAAGTTCAACGTTTACCGCATCTTCTTTTCAAAAAGGGACTTTTTATTACCCTTGGTTACAAGTTATGGATGATGATTTGGAAGAATATAGTTTTGGCGAGTTTGGTACGGGAACAGCATTGTATAATTTACGTCCCTTTTATGCTTGGCAGCAAGTTCCTTTTCAGGATCCGAAAGGACTTCCCTTTGATGATCCGACTTGGAAAAAGCTTTATGAACATATAGGCTATTTAAATGTAATTATTGCTCAAGTGAAGGAGTTTACTCATGAACCGGAAGAAGACCGGAATCGAGTGCAAGGGGAAGCGGAATTTTTGCGAGGGGCATGTTATTATTTGTTGGTAAATATGTATGCAAAACCGTATGTGAAGGCTTCTGCAAAGGATGATTTGGGTGTGCCTTTAAATGTAACTGAAAAAATTGAGGATAAGTATTTTAGTCGTGATAAAGTGGCGGATGTGTATGAGCAGATTGTACGAGATTTAAAAAATGCAACGGAGCATTTGGAAGGGATTCAGCAATCTACGATCTATCGTGTGAATGCCAAAACAGCCCATATCTTGTTGAGTCGTGTGTACTTGTACATGGGAGAATGGGAGCTTGCAATTGCAGAGAGTGAGAAGGCGATAGCCTTGGGATGTCCTTTGTGGGATTTGAATGATTTTAATGCGACAGATATTAAAGGAGGAAGTTCGTCTGCCCCTTACACGAAAGCGAACTATATGAACTCGACAGGTTCCCCTGAGGTTTTATTCACACAAGGTACGAACGCAATGAATTTACTGACAAATGATAATAGTGACAAGGGGCGATACCGGGTGTCGGATGAGTTGTTTGCCTTGTATCGTAAATACAACGAGCTAGAACAAGTTCGGGATTTGCGTGATACTTGTTATTTTACCCCTGCAATATCAAATACTGCTTATCGTTACTCTCGCAAGAATGGATCTTTGGCACAGGAGATTGACGTGTTCGATTGTTTTGTTGTTCGTACTGCTGAGGCGTATTTGAATAAAGCGGAAGCGGAAGCAATGCTAGAAAGACCGGAAGCAGTTGGGACTATAAAGATATTGCTTGAAAATCGTTTTCAGAATGGCAAAACTCCTAACGTGATTGACGGTTTGAATGGTAAGGAACTGGTTCGTTTTATACGGGAAGAACGTCGGAGAGAGTTGTGTTTTGAATGTCATCGTTGGTTTGATTTACGTCGTTATGCCGTATGTGAGAAATACCCGGAAATGAAGGAGATCACGCATAAGTTATTGGGTCCCGGCATTGCGGAAGGTGTGCTAATGGGGGATGCGGTACTGAAGGAGTATGGAAAGGATGCGGCTTGGGTTATGCCAATTCCGACGTACGAGATAGACTTTAACAAGGGAAATATGGTGGACAATGAAGAACGTCCAGATAGACCGATTCCATCGTTGTAAGTTGATTGAGTTCTAATTTAATAGAATATAGAGATGAGAAAATTTTTGTTTGTATATAGTGTTTTGTTGCAGTTCTTTTTGATGTCTTGTCAGAAAGAAGATGATTTGAATCCGTCGGGCATGGATACTAATTTGTTTGCTATTCAGAATAAGACAGGACGGTTTAACGAGCTGGCGTATCAGATATACCAGGAAACAGGTGTTTCGATCTTTGTGAACGATACGGTTGCGAAAGTGGAGCAAGGGGTTGATGCGTATGGAAATCCACGTTATCATTATGAAATCTTCGCTGTTGGTTATAATATTTTTACAACTTCGCCTACAGCTATAGCGTTATCTGCAGACACGAATGCAATGGTTGAGGCTGCTCGTGTGATAGAGGAGAAGGTGATCCCGAATTTACCCAGAAAGCGTGAATATAGGCCTTATGCTATTCTGTTGGTTGACACTCTTTCCACGCCCACGTATGGTTGGAATTCGACAGCGGGACGGATGCCTAATTATAGACCCGATTATGCTTACAAGAGTATGTTGGGCATTACTGTTGGTCGACTTGCAGACATATTAAGTATGAGTACAGATGAAAAATCTTATTGGGCAGGAATGGTTTTAGGTACTAATTTAGTGGAAAGGATTACGAGTTTGTGTGCTGAAGAGCTGGAAGATTTTTACGTGATAACGGATACAGCAGCAAATTCTTTTTACTCGCAAAAGTATTATTGGAATACTCAAAATGGACTTATTCAACCTTTATACAATGCTGATCCAAAGGATTTGGGCTTTTTAGATTGGATGCTTACTGGACCAGATCGGTATACCACGATGCAGTTGTTGTACAAGAATACTCCTTCGAAAACGGTGGATGTGACGATGTATATTGCGGCCATATATGCTTATTCAGAAGAGGAGTTTCGGATAAAGTACGGAAGTTATCATAAATGTGTGGAAAAGTATATGGTTATGAAAAATATTCTGTCTTATTTTAAAAATAAGTACGATATAGAATAGTTGTTTGTAATACAGGGAGCCGAAAATATCTTCCGGCTCCCTTGCTTGTATGTATGTTTAGTGTCGGTTAGCCGATACTACGGGAGTTTATTGTATAAAAATTACAGGTGTATGAGAAAGATTTTAAGAATTATCGGGTTGTGCGTGTGTTGTTGGGGGCTATGCGTGGAGGAGGGGATCGGACAGGTACGGGAGCACCAAGGACTTACTATCGGGGAGTTCGTGCAGCCGACGGCGCAACGATATAAGGGAATGTTTAATGTTTACGTGCAGGAGGGGCGGTATTTCGTGGAGATTCCCAAACGGTTATTGGGACGGGATATTGCAGCGATGCAGGTGTTGGCGAAGGGATCTGCCCAAAATAAAAGGGCGGATACTCAATTGCTGGGGTATGCGGGAGATCCTTTGTCTACCCGGTTAATTCGTTTCGAGGTTGGGAGAGAGAATGAGGTGTGGCTGGTGGAGCCGGAAACTGATAAATGGGTAAAGGATACGACAAGCGAGATTGTCCGGTTGATGAAAACGACGGAACGTAAGCCTGTTGCCATGATTTTTGACGTGAAGGCAACGGGGGATGAGAGTGTGTTGATTGATATGACGGAGGTCTTGTTGACGGACAATAATATATTTTCATTAAAAGATATGAAAGCAACGCTTGGTCTGGGTGGTTATCAAGCCGATCGGGCGAGCGTGGCCGGATGTAGTGTGTTTTCGGATAATGTGGTTTTTCGGATGATTAAATGTTACGGGGCGGGAGCCGCACCACAATTGTCACCTTTCGCCCGGGAGGAGAAGGTGGAACAGAATCCGACGGTGTGGGAATTGGCGGTGTCTTTACGTTTGTTGCCAGAAGAGCCGATGCGTCCGAGATACGAGGATAAACGGGTTGGGTATTTCGTGGTGAAGGGTACGGAGTACGGGGATTCGTTGAAGATGAAACAAGCGACATACGCCTGCCGGTGGAGGATGGAACCTAGGCCGGAAGAGGTGGAGAAATATAAACGGGGGGAATTGGTGGAACCCCGGAAACCGATTGTTTTTTATATAGATTATGATATTCCGGAATTTATGATCCCTCATTTGATCGAGGGAGTACGGGATTGGGAGAAGGCGTTTGAACGGGCGGGGTTCAAGAATGCGATCGTGGCGAAACGGATGCCCCAACCTGAAGAAGATCCGGATTTCCGACCGGAGGATGCACGGAATTCAATTATTTCGTACAAGGCCTCACCGATTGGGAATGCTTTCGGGTTGCAAACAAGTGATCCGAGAACCGGGGAGATTCTAGGAGCCCGTATTTCCTTGTTCCATTGTGTACGCGATTTGTTGCAGAAATGGTATTTTGCCCAAGCGGGTGCGGTGGATGAACGAGTGCATCATTTCCCTTTCCCGGAAGAGGTGATGGGGAGACTGGTACGTTACCTTGTTTCTCATGAGGTGGGGCACACGTTGGGATTACGACATAATTTTTATAGTAGCAGTACTTATTCTGTCGAACAGATCCGGGATAAGGATTACGTAAAAGAACATGGACACACGGCATCGATCATGGATTATGCCCGCTTTAATTACGTGGCGCAACCCGGTGATGGAATTGCGTTGGAAGATTTGGTTCCGAGGTTGGGCGAGTATGATTTGTTTGCTATTGAGTGGGGATACCGTTATTTCCCGGAGATGAAGGACGAGCAGGAGGAAAAAGCTTATTTGCGGGCGTGGACTACTCGGCAAAGGACTGAGAACGAGCGTCGTTTCTTTGGTACGGAGTATGATGCTCGTAATCCCCGTTGCCAGAGTGAGGATTTGGGAAATAATAATATGAAAGCGAATGAGCTGGGAATGGAAAATCTGAAACAGATCGTGAAAAATATAACGGTCTGGACGGAAGGAGATGATACATTTGGTTCCATTCAGGCAGAGATGTACAAGGGGGTATGTGATCAGTATTTGAAATATATCACTCATGTGGTGAATAATATCGGAGGACATTTCGTGTATGATAAATCACGTTTGGAGGGGGCAGGTATGGATATGCCTATCGGCAGGGAACAACAGAAGGAGGCATTGGCTTTTTTGGACAAGCATTTTTTCCATGCCCCGGAGTGGTTGTTTGAAGAGCATTTGACGGATATTGCTCGAATGAATAAAGTACGGGTGATGCGGATGTTGTACGGGATGATATGCAAGCAGTTGACCGGTTCTTTCTTAAAAATGTCGGAACAGGAACAGATGGAAGAGTGTACATATACTTTGCGGGAGTGTTTGGACGATTTGTATGGAATGATTTTTACAGAGGCCTTGAATAATCAACCGGTGACACCGTGCCGCAGGGAGTTACAACGGATGTACGTGGCGAGTTTGAGAGGCGTGATGGAACGGGATTTTGTGGATAACCCGGCAATTACTTCTTTGATTTTTGAACAGTTGGAAAGGATAAAGGCGGATGCCCGGAAGGCCGGAAAGAAGAGCAGGGATTTTATGACGAGGGCGTACTGGAATAATTTTAAATTTTAGATTTACGATTGAAGAATTGCCGATTGAGTGATTGTTGATTTTTAGATTAAATGATTGATGATGAAAAGATATTTGATTAGTATAGTATTGTTGCTGGTTGCGATTGGTGGTTTCGCACAGGGGAAGGAACCGATGGCGTTTACTGCCTTTTTTAAGAACGGGATGGAGAAGGCGGAAGGGATTCTACCGGTTTACAAGGGGGCAGATAAGTATTATTTGGAGATTCCTGTGAATTTGTTGGGACGGGAGATGTTTTTTTCCGGGGTAGTGATGAGGGGAACGGGGATTCCTTACGCGATGACGGAAGGAATGGGGGTTGCCGTGTTCAAGGCAGAACCGGGAAACCGGGTGTCATTGTCGAAAGGGATCTTGGGGGAACGGGTTTCCGATACGACTTCTGGGATGTATAAGTTGATGGCGGAACGGATGCTGGAGCCAGTTCATGTCATGTATCCCGTTGTGGCAAGAGGAACGGATGGGGCGAGTCCGATTATTGAGATTACCTCACTGGTGAAAACGAGTCCGGAATGGTTTGGTAGTGCCGAGAGAGGTGCCGCTGATGCATCTAGTTCAGAGATTACGGGAGTGAAGAAGTTGGAGGACGGGGTGAAATTTTCTGTGGTACGAGTTCATTCGTTCGCGAAACAAGGATTCTTAGGAGTGCCGGGAAAAGAGGGAATCGTGCCGATTGAAATGGAATGTATTATACGGGTGTTGCCGGAAAAGTCGATGGTGGTACGTTACGCTGATCCTCGTGTCGGTTACCGGACGTTGAGTTATTTGGATTACGGGAGTAACCCGCAGGGGGTGAAGAAAGAGTCGTTGATTTATAAATGGAATCTTTCGGTAAACCCGAAAGATCAGGAGTTGCTGCAGCGAAATCAGTTGGTTGAACCGGAGAAGCCGATTGTGTTTTACATTGCCCCGGAGGTACCGGAACGTTTTCGTCCGGCTATTCGGAAAGGAATTTTGGCTTGGCAGGCGGCTTTTGAGCAGGCTGGTTTTAAGGATGCAATACAGGTGAAGGATGCGGATCAGAATGTGGATTTAGCGTTAGCGGATGCTGTTGTGTGTTGTTATCCGGGGAGTGGAAATGTGAGTTCTTCTATTTTGGTACATCCGAGGACGGGGGAGATTTTGAAGTGTCGGGTGAATGTTCCGTATTATTTCATGTCGGATGATATGAGAGAGTATTTGTTACAATGTGGGAATGTGGATGAGCGTGTGATAAAGGATTTGGCTGACGAGGAGCTGGTGATGGATTTGTTGCGTTATAAGGTGTCTTCGGAAGTGGCGAATGTTTTCGGGATGCTCCCGAATTATGCGGCTAGTATGGCGTTTTCAGCCAAGCAGATGAGAAATCCGAAATGGGTTGCCGAGAACGGGTACACGGTTTCCGTGACGGATGAATTGCCTTTTAATTATGCGGTTCAACCGGGAGATGGCGTAAACGTGAAAGATTTGATCCCGCGGGTGGGATCTTATGATCGGTGGGCGATTATGTGGGGTTACAAACAATATTCAGCGGTGACCGATGCGGAGAAGGATAGATTGATCTTGAATCGATTATGCGGTTCTGTGAAAAAGGCAAAAGTGTTGTGTTATAGAGGTTTTGATAGTAATAATTCAATGGGTGTACGGGGTGATTTGGGGAAAGACCGGGTTGTAGTGACAGAATTGGGAATGAAGAATTTGGAGAGAATGTACCCGAAATTGGAAGAGATTACGGCAAAAATAGATGGAGAGGGATGGGGTGAGTTGGAAAAAATGTATTCTAAGGCTCAATCTTTGTATTGCGATTATTTGAAACAGGTCGGGGGATTGATTGGCGGGCGGTATACCGCTCCCGTGATAAAGGAAAGTGATGAAAGACCGGTTACGTTTGTTTCCCGGGAAGAGCAGAAGGAGGCAATGGAGTTTATGAATCGTTATTTGTTCGCGGGGATTCCGGCATGGTTTGACAGTAGTTTAAACTTGAAGAATGGGTGGCTGACGATTGAAGAGATGGTTAGGCGGTTCGTGGGTTCTTGGATGAAAGAGAAATTGGACGAGGGATGTATCGGTATTTTGTTGCAAGGGGAAATAGCTGATGGGAAGAATGCGTACACGGTAGAGAATTTCTTTAACGATTTGGATCGTATGATTTTTAATGATTATCGAGTTACCGAAGTGACGAGTGTACATCGGAAAAATGTACAGTATAGCTACGTGAAGGGTATGGCGGATGGTATGGTGGAAGTGCAGGGAAAGCCCAAGTCCGAAGAGTATATGATGGTGATGAAAATGCACGCCCGGGAAATGAAGGAGAAATTGGAACAATTGGGTGAATCTCATCGAGATAAGGGGGAAAGAGCGTATTTCAGAAGTTTGGCGGCAAAACTTAAATTGTGATCTGTTATGAAAGGAATTGTTTTATGTTTGATGTTCGTGACGTTGTTTCTGGTGGCAGGAGGATGCCACCGGGGCACGGACGGGAAACAGGGGTTGAAGGTTTTGTATGTGGGTTTTAATCCAGACCGGGAGTTACCTCCTAGGAATTTTGCTCACGGGGCGGGAATCGCGAAAAGTCGTTACGAGAAAGATATGAGGGAGAGAATGCCTGCATTTGAAAAATTGCTGAAGCAGTATTTCGTAAAGGTGCAAACGGTGGATGCCCGGGATTATGAAGAGAGTATGACGGAAGAGTTTGATGTGATCGTGTTTGACGGGCTACCGGAGCCTGTCTACCCGAAACAGGAAGAAGTAGAAACCGAGCTTGCTCCTGTTGCAAAAAAGTTGGCAGACGTGGTGGACACGAAAGCTTTGTTTGCTGCACATTATTTTTCGGATCAGTATAGTAAACCGACTTTGTTGGTTGGTGATAAAACAGGAATTTTAGGGGCTGCACTGGGGTTGAAACTGAACTGGTATTGCCGTTGTCTGGATGCCCATGCTTATGATGTTCGGGTGGATCACCCGATTTTTCAAGGACCACTGTCCGTGGATATGAAGTACGAGAGACGAATAGCCCCCTCGTCGGCTATTTCAGGGGTGGAAGGTGTGACTACACCGGGAGTGATGGATATGTGGCGGGTGCAAACGGAGGGGTATCGTGAAGGAGGACGGGAACGTTACCGGCAGGGATTGGTGGCTTTCGGAGATGGTTTTGAAGAGAATGGTGACGGGGAACGGATTGCCGGAGGGGTGAGTGATAAATACCGAAATGCGGTGGCAATCGGACGACATGGTAATTTTTTCATGTGGGGATTTGCGGCAGACCCGAATTATATGACGGAAACGGCACAAAGGGTGTTTATTAATGCGATATGTTATATCAGTAAGTTCGATGGAAAAGTTCCTGTGACGAGAAAGTACGAGAGTGGTTATGTGACGAGGGAAAAGTTACGGCAGCAACTGGCCTTATTCGAACGAGATACATTTGAACATTACCGGGAGGCAAGAAAGGCTTATAACGAGAAATTGATGGAGTTGAAACGGGAAGTCGAGGATCTGAATGCCGCGGGAAAAGAGGTGCCGGGTGATTTGATGGGACAGGCGTGGCCTCAGCCTCAGAAGGTGATGGAGTACGAGGAGTATCTGAATAGCTATTTGAAAAGAGATCGGGAAAGAGCCGGATGTTCGGATGCGGAAGAGTATCGTGTGTATTTGAAGGAGAATATGGATTATTTCTACGGGGGGACGGGTAATTTTTCTTTCCGGGTAGATCGGGATTTGAAACAATTGGGGATTGCCGTGGGGGACGTGAAAGGATTGGAGAGGGCTATCGAGTTGTTGGAGGGTTCTCCGGAAGAACGGGAAAAGGGAGAACGTTTGTTGGCTCGCTATTCTACGGAAAATTTTTCGACCGTGGCGGAATGGAAAACATGGTTGGATGAGGTGAGGGACCGTTTGATCTTTTCGGAGGCGTGCGGGTATAAATTTGTTGATAAAGTTAAGGGGATGGCTATCAATCGGATCGATAAGACACAAGGGGGTGTACAGCAGGATAACCCCGTGAGCGTGCTTGCCATGAGGATTGGGAAGGAGATTCAAGTGCAATTTACAATGAAGGAGGGTTTCCATATTTATGCCAATTCGGGAGAGGAAGGAGCTTACGTGTTGACAGATGTTAAGTTTGAATACCCTAGAGGTATTGAGCCGGATGGTAAATTGAAAGTGCCGGAAGGGAAAGCGTATGAGGCAGATCCCAAGGTGAAAATTTACGAGAAGAAAGTAACGCTTGTTCAGCCCGTGAAGGTTACCCCGGCCGATAATAAAGGTGTGATTATTTGTACGGTGACTTACCAGGCTTGTGATGATATGATTTGTATGCCACCGGTGACGGAAGAGATTGAGGTGATGAATCTTTAGTGAGTGTAATGATATTTGATAATAAAAAATGAATCTGATGAAACAAATTATTTTAGTATTGGTCGTGTTGTTCGCCGGAATGAATTTGGCAAACGGACAGATTGAAACGGAACCGGAGAAGTATGGTTTTAAAGTATGGACGGGAAATGATGTACCTGATTTCGAGGTGATGATGACGAATGGTAAGGCTATTAAAATGAAAAAATTGCGGGGAAAAGTGGTGTTGTTGGATTTTGTGGGTACGCAGTGTACGCCTTGTATCGCGGGGTTGAAAAAATTCAAGAAGGAAATATTCGAACGTTTTAAAGGGAAAGATTTGGTGGTTGTTCCTGTTATCGTGAAGTATAAAAATGAGGAGGATATAAAAAAGTTTCAGGAACGTTTCGGATTTGATTTTCCTTTTGGAAAGGATAAAGATAGAAAGATTGCCAATTTGTTTTTCGAGGGGGGAATACCCCGTTATTTCGTGATTGACAGGAAAGGGAAAATTGTGTATCATGGACCGAGTTATATGCCCGGAACGTGGGAAGTAATGTTGGATACGATAACAAAAGCATTGGAAAGTAAAAAATAGGTCGGGTATGAAAGGGATAACTTTACTATTGAGTTTCTTTTTTCTCTTTGGGAGCGTACGGGGACAGAAGGCGAATTATGAACAGGCAGAACGTTTTGGAAAAATGAAATTCGGGGTGCTGGCAGGCTCCCTAGAGGTGAGGCCCAACTATATCGGGGAGAGCGATGCGTTTTGGTATACTTTTAAAACGGGTGATGGTGTACGTTATTATTACGTGGACCCGAAACGTGGCGTGAAACGAGAGCTTTTTGACCGGAAGTTGTTGGCGAAGAAACTAGAAGAGGTGACCGGTGAAGTTGTCCGTGAAGAGGCTTTGTCTTTGAGGAGTGTTCGTGTGAAGGAGGGAGGCCAGGAAGTGGCGTTTAAGTATGCTAAACGTTGTTTCGAGTATGATGTGAAGGAAAATGTACTTGTTCAGGTCGAAGAAGAAGTTCACAATTCACCCGTGAAGAGAGGAGAGGTTTTGTTTGGGAAATCTTCACCGGATGGGGCTTATGTGGCTTACGTGAAACGGCATGACTTGTATGTGATGCGGGTGAAGGACTCGGTGGAAACACGATTAACAACGGACGGAGAACGTTATTTTTCTTATGGGAAGTCGGATAGTGATACGAGCGGGAATGTCGGGACAACTCGTGCCGAATGGTTCGGGGATTCCAAGAAAATGTACGTGATCCGGGAAGATTTGAGGAAGGTGGGGGAACTACCGCTGATTTCTTCAAACGGGGATCGTCCGACAGTGCAAGCATATAAGTGTGCTTTACCGGGGGATGAGCACGTGCCGCAATACGAGGCCGCAATATTTGATGTTGCCACGGGAAAGCAGGTGAAAGTGAAGATGGAGAAGTGGAAAGATCAGTTATTATGGTTGTCATATGCGGGGAAACGGTCGGATCAACTTTTTATCCAACGGAAAAAGCGTACCCGGGATGAACTAGAAATATGTGCCGTGGACACGGAGACGGGAGAAGTTCGGGTTGTGATTCACGAAAAAGGGAAACCTTATTTGAATGATGAGTTGTATTCGATAGCTTATTTGAATGATGCGAGCGAGATTTTGTGGTGGTCGGAGCGTTTTGGATGGGGAAATTACTATTTGTATGATAATCACGGTAGATTGAAGAATCAAGTTACTTCCGGAAATTGGACTTCTGGGAGAATCGTGAGGATAGATACAGTTGGTCGGACGTTGTATTTTGAAGGTCACGGACAGGTGGAAGGTGGTAATCCTTACTATGCCCGTTTGAACCGGGTGAACTTGGACGGGAAAGGGAAAATCAAGATGCTGACTCCGGAAGAGGGGAATCATAAAGTGACATTTTCTCCGTCGGGACGTTATATTATAGATACTTATTCCCGACCGGATCAAGCTCCAAGAAATGTAGTACGGGATGTAAGCGGGAGGCTTTTGTTCACGTTGGAACGACCTGATTTGAATAATTTGTATGCGGAAGGCTGGAGAGAGCCGGAGTGTTTCACGGTGAAGGCGGCTGATGGGGAAACGGATTTATACGGGGTGATGTGGAAACCGATGGATTTTGATTCCACGAAACGTTACCCGGTTATTGCTTACGTGTACCCCGGACCGTGGACGGAATATATACCTCTTGATTTTGAATTTTCTTCTCCTTCGGGAGCCCCGCAACTGGCTCAACTCGGATTCGTGGTTGTCTGTTTCGGTAACCGGGGAGGCAGTCCTTACCGTGGACGGGATTATCATTGCTACGGGTACGGAAATTTGAGGGATTATCCGTTGGCAGATAATAAATACGGGTTGGAGCAATTGATCGCGAGGTATTCGTTTATTGATGGGACGAAAGTGGGGATCTTTGGTCATTCGGGAGGGGGATCGATGGCGGTGGCAGCTATATGTACTTATCCGGATTTTTACAAAGCTGCAGTGGCCTCTTCCGGTAATTATGACAATACGATTTTTGATTACGGGTGGAGTGAGATTCATCACGGTATAAAAGAGGTGACCAAGGAGGGAAAGGTCAGTTTTGAATTTTCAATACCAGTCCATTTAGAGTTGGCGAAGAATTTGAAAGGGCATTTGATGTTAGTTACGGGAGATGCGGATGATACGGTGAACCCAGCAAACACGTCCCGAATGGTTCATTCTCTGATTCTAGCAGGGAAAGATTTTGAGTTGGTGGTGTTACCCGGACAGAGGCACGGGTACATGGGGTTGGCAAAGGAATATTATTTCCGGAAGATGTGGCGACATTTCGAGCGATATTTGCTGGATGAATGACAAATAAGAGCGGTTCCCAAAGGAATCGTTCTTATTTTTGATTTTATGTGTGTTGCTATTTTGGTGTGTTTTGTACGAATAATTGGCTTGTCATCATGTTTTTTCATTATATTTGAACGGATTTTCGTGTGTAGTCGGTGAAAAATAAGAAGGATATGAGGAACTTGACTTGTAATATGTATATTAAAATTGAGCCTCAGCTTGGGGCGCAATTAGAAGGTAGGCAAATGGCGTGTGTTGAAATTATTGAAAAGGGTGATGACATAATTGCTCCCCAAGCTGGGGACCAATTGTAAGCATTAATATAGAAGAAATTGGAAATGAGTGGAGTGATGATAGGTAATCAGCGTGTGAAAGCGTGAATTGTTACGAGATGGTGAGGTGTATAAAAGATAGGTTGGTAGCTTTTAAAGAGGGAGATGAAGATGCGTTTCGTTTTTATTACGAGATGTATTATCACGCTTTGTGTCTGTTCGGAATCCGGATGGTGAAGGAGGAAGATGACGTGTTGGATATTGCGCAGGATGTTTTCGTGAATCTGTGGAAGGCGAGGGAGACGATAGAATCGTTGGTTCATATGCGAATGTATTTGTACCAATCGATGCGACATCGTTGTTTGAATTATATGCGGGTGAAGAAGTTGGAGGAGATGTATTGTCATGAATATGCGTTGCTCGAATCGGAAGAGGGATTTGGGGATGCGGTCGTGGAGGAGGAAGTGCATCGGATGGTGATGGAGGAAATTGAGCAGCTACCGTTGGAACAGCGTCGGGTGATCATGTTGCATCTGGAAGGAAAGAATAATATTGAAATTGCTGAGATTCTGAAAGTTTCTGTGAACACGGTGAAGACGCATAAAGCCCGAGCCCGCCAGCAATTGAAAACTAAATTGAAGGATCTTTTCGTGATGACGTTCGTCTTAGGATTATAATCTTTGTGTATTTTTTAGAAAAAAGTGATGATTCGTGTCATCCTCTTGGTTGAGATCTTTGTATTAAGAATAGTTAGTGGGTGAAAAACCTGTAATTATTTGAATATGGAAAAAGGGATAGAAAGGTCTATAGAGGAAAAAATTCAACGAATAAAAGCTTATTGGGATGGGGTATTGTCTCCGGAAGAGGAGGCGGAATTTTCGCGTTGGATAGATTCATCTCCGAAGAATAAGGCTTTGTTGGATAGGGTGCAGGATGAGCGTGTTTGGTTGGAAAAGATTCATTTCCGGGAAAGAAATGATTTGGAGAGAGGATGGCATGGTATTCAGAAAAAGATGCAGAAGCGTCCGATGCTGTTTGTTCGTTTGATGCGTTATGCAGCCATGTTGGTTGTTGTTATGTTGACGGGATTGATCGCTTTTAGTGTTTGGGATGATGGAAAAGGTGATGATCTCAAGTTGGGTGTTCAGAACGAAACTCTTTCTGCGAAAGGTGGATATAAGGCCTATCTGGAATTGACGAACGGTAAACGTTTGGAACTGGATAGTTTGAGTAAATTGGAAACACATGTCGAAGGTGCCGTGATAAAAGCGGAAGACCAAGGAACCGTGATTGTTCATGAACAGCAAGGGGATTCTTTGGTGGAGAGCGTGGAGTATAACCGAATGATAATTCCTCGTGGGGGAGAATACAAGATCGTGTTGGCAGATGGTAGTCAGGTGTGGATAAATTCTCAATCTGTATTGGAGTTTCCTTCTCGGTTTACGGGAGGTGAACGGCGAGTAAAATTGAAGGGAGAGGCTTATTTTGAAGTTTCAAGGAATGAGAGTAAACCTTTTGTCGTGGAAGTTGAAGATAAAGAAGTCCGGGTTTTGGGAACTCAATTTAATACAAGTGATTACAAGGGGAGCTTTGTGACGACATTAGTTTCCGGAAAAGTGCAGGTTCGTGTTGGTGATGCGGACTATATTCTTCATCCTTCCATGCAGGCAAGAGTGGAATCGGGCAAGGTGGTGGTGGAGAAAGTGGATATAAAGGAATTTACAGCTTGGAAAGATGGTCTTTTTGTTTTTAAAAAGAAGAGATTACAAGATGTGTTGGATATTTTATCCCGTTGGTATGATGTAGACGTGTTCTATCAGAATTTAGATTTACAGGATTTACATTTCACGGGAACAATTCAGCGGCATAGTAATATTGCTGATGTATTAAAATTTCTGGAGAAGACGGATATGGTGAAGTTTACCTTGAAAGGAAGGACTTTGATCGTTTCTAAATAAAAAGCTGTTGAAAAATTGGCCCTTTTCAACAGCTTGGATAAACAACAATGTGTTTAATCTTTTAGTAAAACAAATTTATGAGAAAAAATCGACAAATGCGATTTTTGAGGAATCGTATTCTAAAAAAAGTGGTGAACATGATGAAATTAACATCTTTTTTGCTGTTGATTAGTTTTATGCAGGTCTCTGCAGCCCTGTATTCACAGGATTCCAAGGTTTCGATACAGGTGAAAGAATGCCCTATCGAACAAGTGTTTGAATTGATTGAAAATCAATCCAGTTATGTCTTCGTGTATAATCATGAGCAGGTAAAGAACGTGGGACGTGTTACGGCTAATTTCCAAAATGAGAGTGTCGCTCAAATTTTGAAAACTTGTCTGAAGGGATCTGGGCTATATTACGAGTTTGTGGATAACACGATCGTTATACGTTGGGGTCAAGAGGACAAAAAGTTCAAGACGATACGAGGTAAAGTGATGGATCGGGATTCCGTGCCTTTACCCGGTGTGACGGTGAAGATGAAAGGGACTACTATAGGGACGGCAAGTGATATGCATGGAAAATTTGAATTAGTGATTCCTGAAGCTCAGAAAGTTGTGCTTGTATTTACATTCATAGGTATGAAACAGATCGAGAGGGAAGTAAAAGTCGGTCTGCCAATTAACGTGGTCATGGAGGAAGATGTGGCCACGCTGGATGAGGTCGTTTCCTACGGGTATTATAACGTGGATAAACGGCACATGACGAGTTCGGTGACTTCTTTGAAGATGGATGATATTATGATGCCGGGGGTAAGTTCGGTGGATCAAATGTTGGAGGGGCGAGTACCGGGGATGATTTTCATGCAGAATTCGGGACAGGTGGGTGCGGCTCCAAAGATTAAGATCCGGGGAACGACGACGGTTTTGGGGTCTCAAGCTCCATTGTGGGTGTTGGATGGTGTGATTTTGTCTGATCCGGTGAATATTGACCCGACGAGCATCAATGATTTGGATTTTGTGAATTTGTTGGGGAATGCTATTTCCGGTATTAACCCGGACGATATTGACAAGATCGACGTGTTGAAGGACGCTTCGGCCACGGCTATATACGGTCCGAGGGCATCAAACGGCGTGATCGTGATCACGACAAAGAAAGGAAAAGTGGGGGCCCCGTCGGTTTCCTATTCTTTGACAGGAACATTTCGTCAGCGGCCCCGGTACACGGACCGGGCGGTGAACGTGATGAATTCTCAGGAGAGGATAGATTATTCTCGGGATATTGTTGAAAATAAACTGGAGATCCCGGATTTGGAGAGTTGGGTTGGTTATGAATCCGCCTATTATGATTACCAAAGCGGTAAAATCAATCACGCAGAGTTTTTGAATGCCGTTCATAAAATGGAAACCGTGAACACGGATTGGTTAGGGATTCTAATGAAAGATTCTTATTCACACAATCATACGGTGAGTGTTTCCGGTGGTACGGATAATATTCGCTATTACGCGTCTTTGGGGTATAGTAACGAGAATGGTAATATCCGGGGAGAGAAAAATGATCGTTATTCCGCTCTGACCCGTTTAAATCTGAACTATAAAAATTTCACGATGCAATTCGGGTTGAATGGTAGTACGATTAAAAAGGAATATACACCGGAGAAAGTCGGGGTGACCGATTACGCTTACAATACTTCCCGTAGTATTCAGGCGTATGATGATAACGGAGATCTTTGGTTTTATCAAAAGAGAAAAGCAGATGCAGGTGCCTATGATCAATTATTTAATATCATAAACGAACAAAATAATACTTACGATAAGATTAAAACGGAACAAATCGGGTTGAATGTTTCCTTAGGATATTACTTGCTCCCGGAATTGAAAGCTGAAGTATTCTGTTCCTATAACGTCTCTAATTCAAACGAAGAAATATATTTTGGGGAGAAAACGTGGTATATTGCCGAATTAAGGAAAAAGAACGCAGAAACGGGAGAAATAAATTTCGGGAAGACATTGTGTCCTTCCGGGGGAGAATTGCGGCTGGATAACACGAAAAACGAGAACTATAGTTTCCGGGGATCTCTTACTTTTAATAAAAGTATCGATAAGGAACAGGAGCATGTCGTTTCTGCTTCCGTGATCGGGGAATTGAGTTCTTCGAGATATAGTGGTTTCAAGATTACAAAACGCGGGTATCTACCGGAGCGAGGGTTGATTTTTGACAAGATCGAGTCGATGACAGACGGCAATCTTTACACGAAATATAATGAATGGTTGTTGACTGATGCGGCAAGAGGACAACTGAAAGACAATCTGACGAATTTGGTGGGGTTGATTGGTACGGCAACTTATTCATACCGGAATGCTTATATTTTTAACGTGAACGCGAGAATTGATTTTTCGAATAAATTCGGGGATGCCAGTAATGATCGGTTGTTGCCGATATGGTCTGTTTCCGGACGTTGGAATATGCACGAGAATGTGTTGCGAAATGTGAGTTGGATTGATATGCTGGCGCTGAAAATGTCGTTCGGGTATCAGGGAAATATGTCTGCACAGGATTCTCCCCGTTTGATTATTAAAAAGGGAGGGACGGATAACGATTTCAAGGAATATTCCTCGACGATTGATAGATACCCGAATCCTAACTTGAAATGGGAGAAGACTTCAACTTACAACGTGGATGTGGATTTCTCGTTATTTAATAATAAAATTAACGGTACGGTCGGTTATTATTACCGTTACACAACAGATGCTTTCCTCTCGAAGAAAGTATCCGTGGTGAATGGTATTGATACTTACACGGTGAATAGTGGGAATTTGAAAAATCAAGGTTACGAGTTGACGTTGAATTTTGTACCAATCAACACGATGACAACGGTTAACGGGGAACGTCGTGGGTTAGTCTGGCGTTTTGATCCGAATTTTGGTTCGGTTTTCAACCAGTTGATTGATAAGGTAAAACATAAGGATCAAGTGTTACAAGACGAAGTGACGTTTGAAGATTATTTAAATGGTCGGGTACAAATATCCGGACGTCCGGTGAACACGTTCTATTCCTACAGATACAAGGGACTGGATCCGAAGAACGGGGCTCCGATGTTTTACGGGACAGAGGCGACGACTATCGTAGATGGGGAAGAAAAAAATACGAGCGAGATTTACGAGGCGATGGATCGTGAGGATGTGTGGATGACCGTGATGGAACATTCCGGATGTCGGGAGCCGTTTTTACAGGGAAGTATAAGTAATTACCTCGGATGGAAGAATTGGGGACTTTCTTTTAACTTGTCATATAGTATCGGTTCGAAAATTCGTTTGTTCAGGTTGTACCCGAATCAAGGAGTTGTGAATGGACCGGAACAGAATCTTCGTCGAGAACTGGTAAATCGTTGGCGTCGTCCGGGAGATGAGTTAAACACGAATGTTCCCGGTATCTTGTCGGGAAGAGATCATCTGGATGCTGTTTTCCCTTGGTGGGATGGAGAGACATACGATTTTTCCAGGACGTTGTGGGATATGTATGACTTTTCCAATCTTCGGGTGGCATCCGGTAATTATTTGAAATTGTCAAGTATCTCGTTGCGATATGTCGTGCCGGAAAGTTTTTGTGAGAAATTGCGGGTGAAGTCTCTCTATCTGAATTTGAGCGGGACAAATTTATTTACCTTGTGTAGTCGGAAACTAAAAGGACAGGACCCATCTCAATCCGGTTCTACCGATTTGATTAATATCTCCGTGCGTCCGACGTATTCACTTCAATTAAATGTAACGTTTTAAGTAAGCAGAGTTATGAAAAGAATATTATTTGTTGTTGTCGTAGGATGTTTCTTGTTTAGCTCGTGTGGGGATTTTTTGGAAGAGTACTCCAAGGATCTCGTGTACGCCAGCTCTTGCGAGGATTTGGACGAGATTATTATTGGTAACGGGTATATGAAAAGAAATGCGAATCAGGAATATGCTTATTATAGGGAAAATGAACTGTATTACCCGTATTTACACGTGATGGATGACGACGTGGAAGAGTTTCTTTCCGGAGCGGTAAAAATGTTAACAAATGCGAATCCTGCTGTCCGATACCGGAATTTCTACACGTGGGGAGAACGTCCTTTTTCTGATATGACCGGGGTGGAATTGGTTGATTCTGACTGGAAAAGATTATACGAGCATATCGGGTATGTTAACGTGATTATATCTTACGTGAAGGAGTTCGAGAGTGATCCGGAGGAAATTCGTCACCGGATTGCGGGAGAGGCTCAGTTTTTACGCGGGTGGTATTATTATATGTTGGTAAATCTTTACGCTAAACCTTATTCAAAGGAGACGGCAGCAAAGGATTTAGGTGTACCTTTGAACGTCACGGAGTTTATCGAGGACAAGTATTTTAGCCGGGATCCGGTGGAGAAGGTGTACGAACAAATTGTTTCGGATTTGAAAAATGCGGCGGATAACTTGGCTGGTATCGTTCAGCCAACTTTTTACAGAGTAAATGAAGCGGCAGCCCGCACCTTGCTAAGTCGGGTTTATTTATACATGGGGGAATGGCAATTGGCTATTGACGAGTGTGATAAGGTGTTAGCCCTGGGATGTAAGTTGCGTGACATGAATGGTCTGGACGAAAAATGGTTGAACACGGTGAACTCTCCGGAAATATTGTTTACCCAGGGTAGTTACGCTATTGGAGGGTTGATGAACAATAATCTATCACGATACGGTGTTACGGGAGGGGGACGTTATCGTGTTTCGGATGAACTTCTGGCCTTGTATAAGAAATACAAGAACGATGGCGTGGTTGATTTACGGGAAAGTGTATTTTTAGAGCCTTCCTCAAGTTATTGTCCGGGATATTTCTTTATCAGGAAGACTCCTGATTATAGTAATAATCGTAAAGGATCAGTAAAAGTTTATGATGCTTGTCTGATTCGCTCTGCCGAGGTTTATTTGAATAAGGCAGAGGCTCAGGCGATGCTGGATCAGCCGGATGCGATAAGTACGGTCAAGGTTTTGATGGAGAAACGTTATAAAGATGGCGTGTTGCCCGCAATAGACGGTTTGAAGGGAAAGGAGTTGGTTGATTTTATCCGGGAGGAACGGCGTCGGGAATTGACTTGCGAGGGGCATCGGTGGTTTGATTTGAGACGTTATGCCGTGTCACCTAAATATCCGGAATTGAAAGAAATCATGCATGGGGTTTACCAGTCCGCGATGGCGAGCTTGAAACCGGGCGTGTATGATGGGAGTTACACGTTGAAACCGTATGGTCAGGATAATGCCTGGGTGTTACCGATACCGGATTACGAGATTATTTTTGATCGGGGGGCCATGGTGGACAACGATAAGCGGGAGTCTCGGGAGAAGAATGAAAATTAACATTAAAAATTGCGAGTATGCTAAGAAATATTTTTGTTGTACTGGGAATGGTGTTTTGCTTTTGTGTGAGTTGTGACAAGGAAGACAATGATGTAAAGGCTGTCGAAAACATGCGCGATTGGTATAAGGTTGAGGATAAACCGGGCGAGGTGAATCATCTGCTTTACAAAATGTACAAGTATTATGACGTGACTATTTTTATTAATGATACTCTTGGACAGGAAGAACGAGGTGTGGATGCTTACGGGGAACCTATCGTTCACACGGAATTGTTTGATATGGGGTATTACGTGTACGGGACTTACACGGATGGGCGAATGACGTTATCCGCTGACAGTGCAGCCATGATTGTTGCTATTAATATGATTGAAGATCGGGTGATTCCGCATCTGCCGGAGCCGGGAGCTTACCGACCACATTCTTTTTTGTTGGCAGATTCTGTTTTCTTGACGCAACAAATCGGTTTTTCCTATGTTACTTACGAAACGGATATTTATAGCCGGGGGATAAGAGGAATGGTGATTGGGAAATTGAATGCGATCAAAAAGATGAGTGAGGATGAACTGAAATGGTTCGGAGGGGAGATCTTGGCTGTGAAATGTGCGGACTGGATTCAGGAGTTTTGTGTGGATGAGTTACTGGATTTTTATAAAATATCCGGGGATTCTAATTATGATGAAGCGAGTATGTTTGCCCCGGCAGATTGTCCGGAAGAACTTGGATTTATCAAATGGCTGGAAGTGGAGGTTTCATCCCGTAATTGGGTTAAGACCCCTACTAAGGAACAAGACATTCGGGATTACATCGCGGCTATTTACGCCTATTGGGGGGAAAAGGAGAGGTTCTACGAGTTGTATCGTGATTATAAGGATATAATTAAGAAGTTTGATTTGATGGTGCCTTTGGTCGAACGGTTTGAGGAAGCAAATTGTGAGGTGAAGTAGGAGAAAAGCGAATCCCACGAAGTTGATACTCCGTGGGATTCTTTTTATTTGTTTAGTTTTATATTATTTCAACCACTTATCCAGCCAAGAGGCGAAAGTTCGTTGCCACAGGATTCCGTTCTGGCAACCCAATACCCAGTGACATTCTTCGGGGAAGTACAGGTACTGTGCCGGGATGCCACGCATACGGGCTGCATTGAAGGCTCCCATGCCTTGAGAGGCGTCGATACGGAAGTCTTTTTGACCGTGGATCACTAGGATCGGGGTGTCCCATTCTCCCACGAATTTGTGAGGAGAGTTGTCGAACGTGCGTTGAGCCACCTTGTTATTCTTTTCCCAAGGAGCGCCACCCATATCCCAGTTAGCAAACCACATCTCTTCGGTGTTGTAGTATTGCATTTCCATATTGAAGATACCGCAGTGAGCGATGAACGCTTTGAAGCGCTTGTCGTGATGTCCGGCAAGGAAATACACGGAGAAACCACCATAGGAGGCTCCCACGCAACCTAAACGATTTTCATCAATATAAGGCTCTTGTTTCATCTCGTCGATGGCAGAAAGGTAATCCTTGATGTTTTGTCCGGGGTAGTCTCCACTGATTTGCTCGTTCCATTCTTGTCCGAATCCCGGTAGACCGCGACGGTTCGGGGCAACAATGATGTAACCGTTGGCAGCCATCATCTGGAAGTTCCAGCGATAGCTCCAGAATTGGCTTACCGTGCTTTGAGGACCGCCTTCGCAATAAAGGATTGCCGGGTATTTTTTGTTCGGATCGAAGTGGGGAGGGTAGATGATCCAAGTCAACATTTGTTTGTTGTCCGTGGTCTTGATCCAACGAGATTCAACCTTACCCATGGTTAATTGATCCAAAATACCTTTGTTCACGAATGATAATTCGGTGTCTTTTCCGGTTTTCGGGTCAACTTTGTAGATTTCTGCCGGTTGACTCATAGATACTTTGGTAGCGATGAGGTAATCGTTCACGGGAATAACCGAGGTGTAATTGTGTACGCCTTCGGTTAATTTGGTGATAACACCGTCATTCAAGGTTAACCGATAGATCTCGTCCGTAGCGTGATGGTCTGAAATGAAATAGATCGTGTTATCGTCACCCCAAGAGAGTGCCCCAACATTTTGATCGAAATCTTTCGTGTATTCTTTCTTCTCCCCGGTTTTCAAATTCATCACGAATAGACGAATTTTGTCAGCCTCGTAACCGTCACGTTCCATGCTTTCCCAAGCCATAAGTTCTCCATTGGGAGAGATCACTTGGTTTTGGTCGTAACCCATCATGCCCTCTGTAAGGTTGCGGGTTTTACCGGAATTCAAATCGTAAAGATAGAGGTCCGTGTTGGTTGAAGTCATGTAAGCGATTCCCTCTTTTTTACGGGCCATGTAGATTACGCCTTTCCCGTCTTTGGTCCAGGTGATCTGTTCTGTACCGCCCCAAGGACGAACGGGTGATTCCCATTTTTCTCCTTCCATGATGTCTTTACCCGTGGTAACCATTTGGCCGGGGATGTAATCTGCCACGAAAGGATGGGTGTAAGCCTCTACCCAGTCATTCCAGTGACGATATACTTGACCGTCGATCAAGCGGGCGTTTGCCTTCGGAAGATCGGGGTGAAGATCGTGAACATCTTGTTCCAGTTTCACGTCTTTCAAAAAAAGAAGTTTGGATTTGTCCGGGGAGAAAATAAAACCCCCGATACCGCCTTCGATATTGGTTAACTGGGTAAGCCCACTACCATCGGCATTCATTTCCCATAATTGTACGGAACCGGACTTGCTGGACATGAAGGCAATTTTACCGTCGGAAGTCCACGTCTCTCCGAATTCCTTGTAATCCGTGTCTGTCAGTTGTTTTGATTTTCCATCGGCTAGGTTCATCACGTAGATGTCACTGTATGAACGATCTTCTTCCTTGTTGAAGTAAGTCACGTCGTACACGAGTGTTTTTTGATCGGGGGATACGCTTACGCTACCGATTCTACCAAATGACCATAACACCTCAGGCGTCATCACGTCGGATGCTAGTTTCATATCCGGTGTTTTATAACTTGGTTTTACTGCCTCTTTCTTGCTGTCACACGACACCATTGCCAACAAGACTAATGCAGAACATAAATAACTTTTCATTGTAATTTTAGCTGTTTTATTACTCGATTTTCTTATTTTGTTGCCGCTTGCACGCCGTTCTCCATGGCTTCCACGATTTTTTGGGTAAGCTCTTCCGCCAGTTCCGGGTTATCCATCACCAGTTGTTTCACGGTTTCCCGTCCTTGTCCCAGTTTGCTTTCGCCGTAAGAGAACCAGCTACCGCTTTTCTTGATCACGTTGTATTCAACACCGAGATCCACGATTTCTCCAGAACGAGAGATGCCTTCCCCGTACATAATGTCGAATTCGGCTTTCTTGAATGGAGGAGCAACTTTGTTTTTCACCACTTTCACGCGGGTGTGGTTACCGTAGATTTCCTCTCCGTCTTTGATTTGTCCTACACGACGGATGTCCAGACGCACGGAGGCATAGAATTTCAACGCATTACCACCCGTGGTTGTTTCGGGATTACCGAACATGACACCAATTTTATCACGCAACTGGTTGATGAATATACAGCAGGTATTTGTTTTGCTGATGGTTCCTGTCAGTTTACGTAGTGCTTGTGACATCAAACGGGCTTGTAATCCCATCACGCTGTCACCCATATCTCCCTCTATTTCAGCTTTGGGGGTTAGGGCAGCTACGGAGTCGATCACGATGATGTCGATTGCTGCCGAGCGGATCAGTTGTTCCGCAATTTCAAGGGCTTGTTCCCCGTTGTCAGGTTGGGATATAAACAAGTTGTTCACGTCAACTCCCAGTTTCTCGGCGTATGACCGATCGAAGGCGTGTTCGGCATCGATGATAGCCGCGATACCGCCTTGTTTTTGTGCCTCGGCGATGGCATGGATGGCTAATGTAGTCTTACCGGAAGATTCGGGACCGAAAATCTCGATCACACGGCCTTTCGGGTATCCGCCTACTCCTAATGCTCTGTCCAGTCCGATAGAGCCGGAAGGGATCACCGCAACATCTTCCACGACATTATCGCCAAGTTTCATGACGCTCCCCTTACCGAAGTTTTTTTCGATCTTGTCAAGGGTAAGTTGAAGTGCTTTTAACTTGTCTTGATTGGTTTCTGTGTTTGCCATAATTTATTGATTTTAAATTTTAGATTTTAGATTTGAACTCCCTCCCCCCTTCGGGGTACTCCCTCTATAAACAGAGGGAGAGTTGGATTACTCGTTGTTTTGGGGAAGCTTTTCATTCTAAATGTTATATTTTAAATTCCATTCTTCGTGTAGGGCCCATGCGGGGAGTGCGGGATCATTTTAAATTTTCTGATTTATTTATTTTTAAATTTTAATGTTATGGCAAAATTTAATTCTTATTTATTAGGCAAGGTAAAGAAGTCCGTTGGTAACGTGACGATGTGTTACACGAACAAGCAGAATATTGCGAAGGCGAAGATCTTTTCAAGGAGGGATAACCCGACGCCGGAGATGCTTGATCAACGGGCGAAGATGAAGGTACTGGTTCAGTTGTCTCGGAGATTGATTCCGGTGATTCGGAAAGGTTTCGTGGGTATGGGAAATGGTACGACTTCGAATGCTTTCGTGAAAGCGAATCAAGTAGCCGTGGAAGTGGACGAGAAACACGTGGCAACCATCGTGTTTGATCAGTTAAAGATGGCTACCGGGTTGTTGTACACGCCTAAGGTAACTGTAATGTACGCCTCGGAGAGTAAGATGTATTCTTTCGAACAGGAGATGCAAGAAGAAGAGGAGGGGTATGCGTTGGCGGATGACAAGGTGTATGGAGTGTTGCTGGAAACCGTGTTGAACCGTGCCAAGATCGTTCCGTTGAGAGATCGGGGAGAGAATGGTAACACGAGTTATGCGCTTCCCGAGGATTGGGATGAGGCTAACGTGAAGGTGTATTGTTTCGCAACCTTGAAGAACGGGAGTGCGGCATCGGACAGTCGTTATTTGACGGTATGATAAGCGTGTACTTTTTTACCGGAATATTTTTCACGCTGGGATTTAATGCTTTCCTCTCACAGGTGGCTGATGATTTCGTTACGGGGGTGTTGAGTATCGTGGGAGGAGTGATTAGCTCGGTTGTGGTGGCTTGGTGTAAGGATCGATGGGAACGGAAACGTTCCGGACGATAAGAGAAAGGGGTGGCTTCGGCTGCCCCTTTGGTTTGTAAAGTGAGGGGGAGTTTTCATCATGATGAAAACTTTGATCTAATTTGCTTGAAGTTTTCATTATAATGAAAACTTTTTTGTATTTTTGGAAGAGTTTTAATTATAATGAAAATGGAGAATATAAAATATAGAGAACATTATTTGAGGAAAATAGAGCCCTTTATGGGAACGTCTTTGATCAAAGTTATGACCGGACAACGCCGGGTTGGGAAAAGTTATATTTTATTTCAACTAATAGAATTGATCCGGAAAAAGGAATCCGAGGCAAATATTATTTATATAAATCTGGAAGATATCGCTTTTGATTTTATAAAATCTGCAAAGGAGCTATATGCTTACGTGATGAGTAAATGCTTAAAAGAGAGTAAGAATTATATATTTATTGATGAGGTGCAGGAGGTTCGTGAATTCGAGAAAGCTCTACGTTCACTGGTTTTGAATGAAAATAACGATATATACGTGACGGGGAGTAATGCAAAAATGTTGTCCGGAGAATTAGCTACTTATTTGGGGGGACGGTATATTGAGTTCACGATATATAGTTTGTCATATCCTGAGTTTTTACAATTTCATGGACTTGAAAATTCGGATGAAAGTTTTAGATTATATACTAGGTATGGAGGATTGCCCTATTTGATGCATTTGAAATTAGAAGATGGAATTGTTTTTGAATATTTAAAGAGTATATATTCCACGATTGTTTATCGGGATGTGGTTAGCCGATATGCTTTACGGAATACTGATTTCTTAGAGAGGTTACTTCTGTTTCTTGCAGATAATGTGGGAAGTATATTTTCAGCCAAAGGGATAAGTGATTATTTGAAATCGCAACGAGTCACGCTGGGGGTGAATCAGATCCTGACTTATATCGAGCATTTTACAAATGCTTTTATTATTTCTTGTGTTGACCGGTATGATATTGTGGGGAAGCGTATTTTTGAGGTAGGAAATAAGTATTATTTTGAAAATCTGGGAATTAGAAATGTTATAGCAGGTTTTAAACTCCAAGATCAAGGGAAAGTATTAGAAAATATTGTTTATAATCATTTGCTTTATCAAGGGTATAAGGTTTCCGTGGGAGTATTGGAGAAACAAGAAGTTGATTTTATTGGTGAGCGGGAGGGAGAAAAGGTGTATGTACAGGTTGCGTTACAATTAAATGATGAGGCAACTATCCAACGGGAATTTGGCAATCTTTTAAAAATAGAAGATAATTATCCCAAGTTTGTCGTCTCACAAGATTTATTTCATGGAAATACTTATGAGGGAATACAATATTTGGGGATTCGTGATTTTTTAATGAATGTTAGGTAAAAAAAGAGACTGAATAATCAGTCTCTTTTTTCGTATTATCTTTTCAACTTTTCAGTTAAAAGCGGAACGATCTTGCGAACATCGCCGACGATACCCAAGTCTGCCACGTTGAAGATCGGGGCAAATTTGTCTTTGTTGATCGCGATGATGTATTCGGATTCTTCCATTCCGGCCAAGTGCTGGATGGCTCCGGAGATACCCATGGCGAAGTACAAGTCGGGACGTACAGTTTTACCGGTTTGTCCTACCTGACGTTCGTGTCCCAATACTCCGGCATCAACCATGGCACGAGATGCGGATACTTCAGCACCGATGGTGTTTGCCATTGCACGCAACATATCGAATCCTTCTGCATTACCCACTCCACGACCTCCGGAGATCAATACATGAGCTTCGGTGATATCAACCAAGTTCTTGGTTTGTTTAACTGTTTCAAGAACACGTACACGGAATTTAGATTTATCGAAGTTGATTTTTACATCTTCGATCGTTCCTTTCCGGTTCTCGTCACGTTGTCCCATGCGCATTACGCCCGGACGAACGGTTGACATTTGAGGACGGTGTTCCTTACAGATGATGGTTGCCATCAAGTTTCCACCGAATGCCGGACGGGTCATTAACAAATCCCGTTCTTCAGAAACTTCCAATCCGGTACAGTCTGCAGTCAATCCGGTTTCTACACGGGCAGACAAGCGCGGGCCGAGGTCACGACCGATGGTAGTTGCCCCGATCAGCACGATGCTCGGTTTGTTGTCACGGATGATCTGGTAAATAGCCTGTGCGTAAGGTTCGGTAACGTAGGTTGCCAATTCCGGTGCATCCACACGTAACACGGTGTCAGCCCCGTAAGCAATACATTCCTGAGCTTGTGTCGTCAGGTCATGTCCCAATAACATGGCATATACTTTTTCATTTAAAGCATCAGCTAATTCTCTGGCTTTACCTAACAATTCCAGACCCACGTTTTGGATAACGCCTTCTCTTTGTTCAACGAAGACGTAAACGTTTTTATATTGTGCCTTATCCATCTTCTAATTTCTTTATTAGATAATAAATTTTTCTTTCAATTTGCTGATAATAATGTCTACAGCTTCTGCAGGGTCAACCTCGTAGATTTGTCCGGCAGCTTTTACACCCTTGGTGAATGATTTGAATACACGGGTCGGTGATCCGTTCAATCCGATCTTCTGGTCATCCACGGTGATGTCATTGTAGGTCCATGTTTCGATGGGGTGGTTGTAAGCCTCAACGATTCCTCTTACAGACATATAACGGGGTTTCACTCCGGATGCCAATGCGGTGAACACGCAAGGAGTGTCTACCTGTACCATCTGGTAACCGTCTTCCATGGATTTCTTCACCGTGAAAGTCTTGTTCCCGTCGAAAGTCAAGCTTTCCACGTAAGTTACTTGCGGTAAATCCAGATGCTCGGCGATCTGCGGACCCACCTGTGCGGTATCCCCGTCGATAGCCTGACGTCCGGTGATCACCAAGTCGAATTCCAGAGATCTCAAGGCTGCGGCAATTGTATTAGAAGTGGCCAACGTATCGGCTCCACCGAATTTGCGGTCGCTTAACAGGATGGCACGATCCACTCCCATGGCGTATGCTTCTCTCAAGATTGCTTCAGCCTGGGGCGGTCCCATGGTGATCACGGTTACGTGTGCTCCATATTGATCTTTTAATTGAAGGGCAAATTCAAGTCCTCCCTTGTCATCGGGATTCATAATACTGGGTACACCGTCTCTGATAAGGGTTCCTGTAACGGGGTCCAGTTTGATTTCCGTGGTATCCGGAACTTGTTTAATACAAACAACGATCTTCATGTCAACTGTCTTTTACTTTAATAAATTTGCTGCAATCACCATTCTCTGAACTTCTGACGTACCCTCGTAGATTTCAGTAATCTTGGCATCTCTCATCATTCTTTCAACAGGATATTCACGGGTATATCCGTATCCTCCGTGGAACTGTACGGCTTTGGTCGTTACTTCCATGGCCGTCTCTGCCGCGAATAGTTTAGCCATAGCTGCATCTGCGGAATAAGGCACTTTCAGGTCTTTTTTGTAGGCAGCTTGTCTTACTAATAAGCGGGATGCTTCCACTTTGGTTTGCAGATCAGCCAATTGGAATTGAGTGTTCTGGAATTGACCAAGGGATTTTCCGAATTGTTTACGCTCTTTCACGTATTTCACGGTTTCGTCCATGGCTCCTTGGGCGATACCTAATGCTTGAGAAGCGATACCGATACGTCCGCCGTCAAGTGTTTTCATGGCAATGCCGAAACCTTTACCTTCTTGTCCGAGTAAGTTCTCGGCAGGAACGATGCAGTTTTCCATGATCAGCTCGCAAGTAGCCGAACCGCGGATACCCATTTTCTTCTCTTTTTTACCGATAGAGAATCCCGGGAAGTCTTTTTCCACAATAAAGGCGGAAATTCCCTTGGTCCCTTTGGATTTATCGGTCATCGCCATGATGATATACACGTGTGCATAGCCGGCATTGGTGATGAAAATTTTAGATCCGTTAAGCACGTAATGATCTCCCTCTTTCACCGCGAAAGTCTGTTGTGCGGATGCGTCGGTTCCGGCGTTCGGTTCTGTCAGACCGAATGCTCCGATCCATTCACCGGAAGTCAACTTGGGAAGATACTTGGCTTTTTGTTCGGGCGTACCGTGTTCCATGATCGGTGCGCAGCACAAAGAGGTGTGTGCGGACACGATTACTCCGGTCGTGGCACATACACGGGATAACTCCTCTACCGCCATCGTGTAAAGGATGTTGTTACCACCGGCACCGCCGTATTCAACCGGGAATGGGATACCCATAATACCAAGTTTTGCCATTTTTTGAACGGTTTCTATCGGGAATCTTTCTGATTCGTCCACTTCCGCCGCCAGAGGTTTTACCTCTTTCTCTGCAAACTCTCTTATCATTTGTAAGAAGAGTTGGTCTTGTTTTGATAGACTGAAATCCATTATTATAAATGTTTTTAATTGATCGAAGCTAGTTTTTAATTCTAAATCAACATTTCTTCAGAATTAAGGCCGTCCCCATGCCCCCTCCGATACAGAGGGATGCAAGACCTAATTTTGCTTCATTGTTTATCATTTCGTGTACTAATGATACAACGATGCGGTTTCCTGATGCCCCGATGGGATGTCCCAGTGCAATTGCACCACCGTTGATGTTCGTACGTTCATTTATCCATTCTCTCGTAACGCCGTGTTGTGCCATGAGTTCGTGAATGACTCCCAGTGATTGTGCTGCGAAAGCCTCGTTTAACTCGATCACGTCGATGTCGGATAGTTTGATACCGGCATTCTTGAGTGCGTTGGCAATGGCTGGCACGGGGCCCATACCCATGATGGCCGGGTCTACACCGCCTTGTCCGACACCAATGATCTCGCATAGAGGGGTTAAATTGTATTGTTTAACAGCCTCTTCCGATGCGATCAGTACGAATGATGCCCCGTCGTTGATTCCCGAAGCGTTACCGGCCGTGACGGAACCCTCTTTTTTGAAAGCGGGACGTAAGGTCGATAATTTTTCCAGGGAGGTCGTCCGGTTCGGGAATTCATCCGTGTCGAACACGTGAGTTTCTTTTTTCACCTTGTACTCTATAGGCACGATCTCTGACTTGAATTTACCATTATCGATAGCCGCAATAGCACGTTGTTGCGATTCGATTGCAAATTCATCCTGTTCTTCCCGGCTGATCGCGTATTTCTCCGCGATGTTTTCAGCCGTTATGCCCATGTGGTATCCTTCGAAGGCGTCCGTCAGACCATCATACACCATATGGTCCACTACTGTCACGTCGCCCATCTTGTGCCCGTCACGTACTCGTGCCGGGAGGATATAGCCCGCATTGGACATGGATTCGGTCCCTCCTGCAATGATCAGGTTTGCCAGCCCCGATTTGATAGCGGTTACACCATTGAGCACGGCTTTCATACCGCTCCCGCATATCATGTTGATTCCGTAAGCCGGAACTTCTTGTGGGATCCCCCCTTTGATGGATGCCTGACGGGCTACACCTTGACCCTGTCCGGCGGATAGTACGTTGCCGACTATCACTTCATCAATATTGGCGGGATTGACTCCGGTTTCCGCGATAATGTTTTTTATTACGGCGGCACCCAAGTCTGCTGCTGTCATTGAAAGAGTTGTTCCTAAAAATTTGCCGATCGCAGTTCTTTTTGCTGCTACGATATAGGTTTTTGTCATTGAGGCATTGCTTTTAAGTTTTTGGAAATTATTAATTCACAGCCTGTAGCTGCTTTGATGTCATCTAAAGTAAATTCAGGGTTTAATTCTACCAGTTCGATTCCGGCAGGGGTGATGTTCATAACACCCATTTCGGTGATAATCATGTCAACTTCCCCGGCAGCGGTTAACGGTAGCGTGCATTCTTTTAAAATCTTGTGATTGCCTTTTGCCGTGTGTTCCATGGCAAGGATCACTTTTTTAGCACCTACCAACAGGTCCATGGCTCCACCCATACCCGGGGCTTTCTTACCGGGGATGATCCAGTTTGCCAAGTTTCCTTTCTCGTCTACCTGTAAAGCACCAAGAATGGTGACATCCACGTGTCCACCGCGGATAAGTCCGAAAGAGGTTGCGCTGTCAAAGCTGCAGGCGCCTTCGATCGCCGTGATGTAGCCACCACCGGCATCCGTCAATTCCGGATTTTCTTTACCTTCTTCCGGTTTCGGACCCATACCTAATAATCCGTTTTCGGATTGTAGGATCACGTGTACGTTTTTGGGCAAGTAGTTCGGTACCATCGTTGGCAGTCCGATTCCCAAGTTTACCACGTCGCCGTCTTTTAATTCGAGAGCTACCCGTTTTGCGATAACTTCTCTTACTTGATCTTTATCCATACCGTTTTCAATTTTAAATTGTAAATTTTAGATTGTAAATTGATTACCGATGAGTCCTGTAATTTAAAATTTAAAATCTAAAATTTAAAATGCTATTTATTTTTTCTTCTAACAAATTCTTGTGCAACAAATGACGCCACGTCATCTGCATAGGTGTTCATGCCGAAGCCTGCATCGTAACCCAGCTCTTTTGCCAGCTCGTGGGAGATACGAGGACCACCACAAGCCAAGATTACTTTATCCCGCAAGCCTTCTGCCTCCAGCATTTCCACGAGTTCGATCAGGTTCTTGATGTGAACATCTTTCTGGGTGACGGTCTGGGATACCAGAAGAGCGTCGGCTTTCAGCTCGATAGCTTTGGCAATAAACTCTTCATTGGGCACCTGACTTCCCAAGTTGTGAGCCTCGATCATGTCGTAACGTTCCAGTCCGTAGTGTCCGGCAAATCCTTTCATGTTCATGATGGCGTCGATACCCACGGTGTGAGCGTCGGTTCCGGTACTTGCACCTACAACAATCAAAGGACGTCCGATATTTTCACGGATGAACTCGTCAGTTTCGTGCATATCCCATTTCGTTCCTTCTACTTTCGGAACATGAATACTCGTGAAATCCACGGTGTGCGTGCAGCTTCCGTAACAGTTGAAGAAGGTGTAGCCCTCGGTCAACTCTTTGTGGAATACTACTTGCGGGTTTTCAAAACCCATTTTTTTCAATAATTGTTTTGCAGCTTCGATAGCCTCATCCCCGGCAGGCACGGGCAACGTGAAACTCAATTGAGTTTTCCCGTCGTTCATCGTGTCCCCGTAGGGTTTTATTTTTTTCAGATCCAGCGTCTGGTCGAAATCATTTTTTTCGGTAGAATATAATCCTCCACTCATAATGAATTGAAAATTGAAAATGCAAAATTGAAAATTATCAATCGCATCGGTTTAAATTTTATTTTTATTCACTCTCTTGAAACTTGGAACTAAAAATGACAAGTCGTCATTTTCAATTCTCAATTTTCAATTTTCAATTGCCTTTCAGCATTAACTCGATAAACGGATTGTAATAATTGGCACCTTTGGCTGCAACTCCGTCAAGTCCTTTACCGCCATTCTTCGGACGTTTCACGTCACCGAAGATTCCTTTTTCCAAAGCGGTGAAAAGACCTTCACGTTCAATGTTCTCAAGTAATGCGATAGCGTTGTTCAATACTTCCTTGGCACGACTTTGGATGATACCGTCCTTTTTGAACTCTACCTCGTCACCGATATTCTTCATGTTACCGAAGATATACTTGGCGTTCTCGATAGAAAGATAACGGTCGGACATGAACGGTGTGTGGATAGCTTCTGTCGGCATACCCAATAATTGGATTCCTTGTGAAGTCCAGATTCCGATCATGTTGAAAAGTGCATCCTGAATGTGTCCGCGGAAAATATTTCCCGTCATGAATTTGGTTGGAGGCATATATTTTAAAGTGGCTTTCGGGAAAATCTCACGGGTCATTTGAGCCTGAGACAATTCCAGTAAGAAACCGTTTTCAAGAGACGGGTCCATTTCGAAAGCGTGTCCTAATCCCATTTGTTCTTCTTTCAGTCCGGCGATCAAGGCTAATTGCTCGTTGATCAAGTCGGATGCCAGCACGGTGTGTGCCTGTTCCACGGCATCAGCGGTTGTCAGGTAGTTGTCCTCTCCGGTGTTGATGATCACCCCGGCGAATCCGTTGATTACCCTTGACATGAACTGGTCAACCAGTGTACGTTGCATATTAATATCCCGGAACAAGATCCCGTAAAGAGCGTCGTTCAACATCACGTCCAAACCTTCCAAGGCTCCCATTGCTGCGATTTCCGGCATACACAGGCCGGAGCAATAGTTACACAAGCGAATGTAACGGCCTACTTCTTCGCCCACTTCATCCAAAGCCTTACGCATGATGCGGAAGTTTTCTTGTGTAGCGAATGTTCCCCCGAATCCTTCCGTGGTAGCTCCATAAGGCACGTAATCCAACAAGCTCTGCCCTGTTGTACGGATTACGGCAATGATGTCAGCCCCCTGACGTGCGGCAGCCTGTGCCTGTACCACGTCTTCGTAGATGTTTCCGGTAGCCACGATCACGTAGAGGTAAGGTTTCGGACCTTCCCCGATCGTGTTCAAGTAGTTTTCTTTCTTGGCACGACGATCACTGATCCGTTTGATACTTGCGTCAACGTGCGGTTTCAGTGCGGCTTTAATCTCATCTGTCGGGTGAACGGGTAACGTGGTGATGTCCAGTGTCCCCTCTGCAACCTTCTCTGCTATTTGTTGCGGGTTCATACCGGTTTCCACGATAGCGTTTCCGAGGAAGAATAGAATACCTTCACCTAACACGCCTTTGTCTTTGATCTCGTCTACCAGCACGTTGGGTAGGGGTACGGTGTTAGCGTCAACCCCGTCAATACCGAGCAAACGGCATAACGTACGCTCAACGGCAACGGTAGAGTATTGTTCCACGAATTTCTGTACATCGTCGGCTATCTTCCGGGCCACGTCCTTCGCGTGTGCCACTTTGGTGAAATCAAGCCCTAGTTTACTGTTCTGCATATCTTTGTTCTGTTATTAATTTCTGTTCTTCTTCTCTTCGTCATCCAAAAACTCCTCTGCTTTGTCCAACAATTCTTCGTCAACGCCCAGAATACGGGCGATGCGCATGGCTTCTTGCGGCACGGAGTCGTGAGTATCTTCGATCAGCGAGTAATCGATGAACTCGTTTATATTGTTGATGGTCAATTGACCTTTCACGTGTTCTTTTACAAATCCTTTTACCCGCATCTTTTTGCAATGGGCTTTGATCCCGCTGTAATGACTGGTAATCAAGGAACGGGCCTTTTTATCCGTTAGGAAATCGAGCATGGCATTCACGATTGCTTTTCCTTCCGTGGGGTTGGTGGTTCTTGCCAGTTCATCAATCAAGATCAAGGCGTTTTTACCTGCTTTCACGTCTTGAACGATGGCATTTACCCGTAGCATTTCCGAGGCATACGAGGACAGACCGCTTAATTCGGACTGCTCGTCCCCGATGCAAAGGAGAACTTCGTCAACCAAGGCAATCTCGGCTTGTTCTGCCGGAACGTAAAAACCGAATTGGAATAGAGTTTGTGCCAGTGCTACGGTTTTCAGGATAACGCTTTTCCCGGCCATATTGGCTCCGGTAATTAAACAGGCTCCTTGCTCGATGTCAATGTCAATTGCCTGGAATTTCTTGCCTTCCTGCCAAAGAACCTCTTTTACTTGTGGGTTGAATATTTTTATATAGCGAGTTGTGCCAGAGGAAATTTCCGGTTTGCACAACTGCATATCAATGGTCTGTTGGGCTTTTGCCAACAAGATATCTAAAGTTGCCGTGTTTGTCAGGGCTTCATTAATTTCTTTTTTATAGGGATGAATCTGTTCGGATAACTTTTCCCGGATTTGGTCTTCTAATTCCGTGTGTTCGAATTGAAGTTGATCCAGTACTCGTTCTTCTGTTTTTTCATCCATTTTGAGCGTCTTCATTTTTGCCCGCAGGGCTGCCAGTTCCGGGGAATAGGCATCGTACACGTAAAAATGAGGAATACGCATCTTTTCGGGATCTAGAATGTTTACTACCGGTTCCAAGTCCGGGAGTGAAACAACCGTGATATTTGCTGATAGGAGCAATTCCCGCATCTCCACGACCAGCAAAGAAAAAGCTTTTAATTCAAATAGTTCAATGTCATCCAGTATCTGTGATTCCGTCACCCGGTTCGCTGTTCCCCGGACATCCTTCACTTGCATCAGTTTGACTTTGATCTTGGTAATGGTGTCTGTTAGTTCGGAGGTTTGTAGAATGTTGCGCATGACCTCGGTTTTGTCCAATTCCTGGGCAATTGCTTCCGGGGTACGCAAATAAGGTAATGTGTTCAAGATCCGTTTCGCCAGACCGGATTGAATTTCCAGTTTGTCGATCATGAATCTGAATCCGTTAATTTCTTCTATGGCACTTCTTAAAAACACCTTGTTAATTTTAGATTTAATGATTTACGATTTTAGATTTCAGCCGCACGGGCCGTCGCTTCTAAATTCATTTTCAATTTTCAACTTTCAATTCTTTTGACGTCATAAACAGGAATACCCAAACTCTCTTGCATGGCAACTCTCAGTTCGTCGGAATCCAGACAATAGCCTTCCGGAGATTGGGGATTGATGCAAACGGCCAGTAGTTTACTTTTTTGCAATACCTTCATGATACCGCCTTTTTTAAGGAAGGCGTAGTATGTTTCCATGGAGGCAAACATTTTAGTAAAATCACGGATGATCAATGTGATCTCCTTGATTTGTTTCTGCTGCCGTAGGAATTGCAATAATTTGTCACTGATGGCACCTGCCACGTATAACGTGTTCCCGTACTTGAAAACTTCGTCTTTGTTATTTTCAAGCATAAACACGGAAGGTATGTTCAGATCGTGAACTTTCCCGTTTTCGTCAATGGACCACATTCCTTGCTCGATGTCAATCAGTTGCCGGATGATTTCCGGCTCTGCTTTCTCCAAGCAAATGAGGTCATACACGTATTTTGTTTTTCTAACCAGTTGAGGAATATTACAGGATACCGCGGCTCCCGTGGCTAACACCATGGCTTCCGTCACAGCCGGAGAGCTGAGACTGAGGCGGGAGAGAGCCCCGTCGACGATGGTGGTATCCACGTCAAAACGTTTCATCCCTTGGATGAGGGCTTTCAATGATCCCGTGTCGGCAGGCCCTGATAACAAGGCTTTTCCCGAACTGACAGCTCTGGCGGTTACCAGACGTCCTAACGAGGTTTGTTGTGTGCTGACATCCATGATCTCTGCCACCAGACGTTTAGATCGGTAATGCATCTCCGACGTGATGAATATCATGTCTTCAAAGATTTCAATTTCCGGCTTGGGCGTTTGGCAAACCTGATCCCTGTTTTCCCCGTCGATGCCTATTGAGGTAAGGGCGAAACGCTTTCCCGTATTCTTCACTTTCCGAAGAATATAGTTCAGACATTCCGTTTTTCCGGCATTTTTTGCCAGACCCACGATTGCTATACTATTGTATTTTAGAATCTCCTCGATAAACATCGGTTATTGATAATTTATTGATTAAGTGATTCTGTGATTTCCAGAGAAGAGACTAAATCACTTAATCGGAAATCACGGAATCACTTAATTATTTTATTCGTGATGATTTCTCTCGTTACGAGCCAAATGTTTCGGTTCGATGGAGAGCATATCGCCATTTAACAGAGCGGCAACACCTTCTTTGCGAGCTCGCTCACATTCCGGGCAGTGGCACTCTTCCTTGTAATCTGTCGGTTCCGTGTAGGTCGTGATAACACCTTCGTAGTTTCTCAATACAACCCGGTTCGGAGATTGAGAGATCACGTAGTTCGGCATTACCGGGGTCTTACCACCACCACCGGGTGCGTCAACCACGAACGTGGGAACAGCATATCCGGAAGTGTGTCCGCGTAAGTTCTCGATGATCTCGATACCTTTGGAAACCGGAGTACGGAAGTGTTCGATACCCATGGAAAGGTCACATTGATAGATGTAGTACGGACGAACACGCATTTTTACCAATCCGTGCATCAATTTCTTCATCACGTAGGTACAATCGTTGATTCCTCTCAGTAACACGGTCTGGTTTCCTAACGGAATACCTGCATCAGCTAGGCGAGCGCAAGCGGCAGCTGATTCTTCCGTGATTTCGCTCGGGTGATTGAAGTGGGTATTTAACCAGATCGGGTGATATTTTTTCAGCATATTCACTAACTCCGGGGTAATTCTTTGCGGGCATACTACCGGGGTTCGGCTACCGATACGGATGATTTCTACGTGAGGAATAGCTCTCAAGCGGCTGATGATGTATTCCAAGCGATCGTCGCTTACCAACAATGCGTCACCACCGGACAACAGCACGTCTCTTACTTGCGGAGTCTTAGCGATGTACTCGATACATCTGTCAATACGTTCGGTCGGGGAGGCACTGTCTTTTTGTCCTGCAAAACGTCTGCGGGTACAGTGACGGCAGTACATGGAACATTGGTCCGTGATCAGGAACAACACTCGGTCCGGATAACGGTGAGTTAATCCCGGTACGGGAGAATCGCTGTCTTCGTGTAACGGGTCTTCCAAGTCTGCGCTGGCTTTGTGTAACTCCAATGCAGAAGGAACGGCTTGTTTGCGTATTGGGCAATGCGGGTCGTTCTTGTCGATTAAACTTAAATAATACGGGGTGATCGCCATTCTCAGCATTTGTAATGCTTTACGAATACCCTCTTCTTCGCTGGGATCCAGATCAAGATATTTTTTTAATTGATCCACAGTCTCGATTCTGTTTTTCACTTGCCATTTCCAGTCGTTCCATTGTTCATCTGTTACTTCCGGAAAAAATTCTTTTCGTCTGCTTTCAGCCATCTCAGTTTATTTATTTTAGATTTATCTTTTAATTTTTATCTTTTATCTATAAAATCGCATCGCGATTTTATTTCACGTATAGTCTATTAAATAGTTCCCGAATCTCCTCAGACTCCCGAATGATACTCAATGTCAGTTCGGCGTGTCCTTTGGCGTATCCGTTCCCCACGATTAAATTTATATCTTTTCCTACTCCTTCGGCTCCCAATGCCGCTTTCGTAAAGCTGGTCGCCATGGAGAAGAAATAAACGCATCCTTGTCCTTTTGTGACGAGAATCGAGGTCATTTCTGTCGAGGGAACATTTACATTGTTAATTGTTACCTCGCAACCTCTTTCCCCTGCAATGGCAGTCACTTTTTTATACACGTCCATCACTTTTGTCGCATCGGCAACAATAACGTGAGTGGCGAGATTCATCTCTTTAATTCTTCGGGCGTTCTCTTCCGAGTATTCCACCACGATGACCTTTCCGTAAGGTCCAACGTTTTTCATGGCCTGGTAGCAACAAAGTACTCCAGACTTTCCACCCCCTCCGATGATACATACAGTATCTCCTTCTTTTACCAGACGAGCCACTTGAGCCGGGGCCCCAGCCACGTCCAACACAGCTAATGCCAGTTTTTCCGGAATATCATTCGGTAGCACGGCATATAAGCCACTTTCAAACAGGATCGCTTGTGCGTCCACGTCAACCTGATCTGATGCCGGGTCAAGATGCTTGATCTTGTTTATTTTTAATGGGGTCAGGGATAAGGAAACCAGTGTGGCAATTTTATCTCCGACCTTCAGTGATTTGTCCGGGAAATTAGGCCCGATCTCTTTCACTGTTCCAATGAGCATACCACCCGATCCGGTAACAGGATTTTGCATTTTACCTCTCTCTGCCACGATAGAAAGAATCATCTCTTTCATTTTGTCCGCATCCCCGTTACAAGCGCTTTTAATCTGCGTGTAACTGGCCGAATCAATGTTTAATGTTTGCACATCTATCAGCAATTCGTTGTCATAAATGCTCATCGTGTTATCCAGCTTTAATGCCGGTTGCGGAAGTGTACCTTCCGGAGTAATTACCCTGTGTGTTCCGTATCTACAACCCTTGTCCATCAAATGATTTTCGATTTAATGATTTGTGATTTTAGATTATGATTTACGATTGAAAATCTCCAATCGTAAATCATAAATCTTAAATTATTAAGCGTAAAGTTCAGTAAAGATCTTTCTCAAAGCTTCGCTTTCTCTCAGTTCTTGAAGAGTGATCTCTGCGTGTCCTTTCGTGTAACCGTTACCAACGATCATGGTCACGTCGCTACCAACACCTTCTGCTCCAAGAGCTGCTTTCGTGAAGCTGGTTGCCATAGAGAAGAAGTAAACAACTCCCGTGTTCTTCGTACAAAGGATAGAAGTCATTTCCGTATCGGTGATGTTCACGTTATTGATCGTAACGTCGCACATTTCGCCATTGGTCAATTCCTCGATTTTCTCCATTACCGGAACGGGTTGAGTTGCGTCGGCAGAGAATACATAGTCGCAGAAACCAAGTTTCTGTAAACGTTCGGTACTCTTTTGGCTGTGGCACAAACCGATTACTTTACCAGTAACGCCTGCACGTTTTTTAGCCTCGTAACAGCACAACATTCCTGATTTACCACCAGCACCAATGATTAACACGGTGTCGCCCGGTTTAACCAATTTAGCGGTTTGAGCGGGAGCTCCGGCTACGTCCAATGCAGACAAGGCCAAGTTTTCAGGAAGATCAGCCGGGATCTTGGCGTAGATACCACTCTCGAAAAGGATAGCTTTACCGTCGATGTCTACTTGGTCGATGTCCGGGCGAATATCTTTGATCTTGTCAATGCGAAGCGGGGTTAAAGAAAGAGAAACCAAAGTGGCAATCTTATCACCTTCTTTCAAATCGATTTTACCTTTCAATGCATCACCGATTTTTTCAACCGTACCTAACAACATACCGCCTGATCCGGTTACCGGGTTACGATGTTTTCCTTGTTTTGCAACAATGTCCATCATGATTTCAGCGATCTTTGCTTTATCACCACCAGCTTGTTGCTCGATCTGAGTGAAACTAGCTGAGTCGATATTTAAAGTCTGAACGTCGATCAAGATTTCGTTGTCGTAAATCTCGTCCATGTTGTTGTCAATCTTGTTGGCGGGTTGTGGTAATACTCCCTTTGGTTCGATTACACGGTGGGTTCCGTATTTATTTCCTTTCTTTTGCATAGTATAATTAAATTTGAAAATTTATAAATCGATTATTTTAAAGGTTTTAATCCTAAAATTTCTCTTGCTTCTGCGGAGGTGGCGATTGGACGACCTAATTCTTTGGCGATACGAACCACTTTGGCAACTAATTCACCATTAGATTTAGCCAACACGCCTCTTTCCAGATAAAGATTGTCTTCAAAACCAACTCTCACGTTACCACCCATCGCGATAGCGGGAGCTGCAAGCGTGAAAGCATGACGACCGATCCCGGTTGCTGTCCACGTAGAACCTGCGGGAATTGCGTTTACAAGCCAGCAAAGATTCGGTACCGTGGCAGGAGTACATCCGGGAACACCGAGAACGAAGTTGAATTGCATCGGGGCTCCGGGAACCTGACCTTTTTTAGCCATGGTTAATACGGTGTCAAGATGTCCCATTTCGAAACATTCGTATTCCGGTTTGATATTGTTTTCGATCATTCTCTTTCCGAAGTCTCTCATCATCGGCATGGTATTCTCGAACACCTCGTCTCCGAAGTTACAGGTACCACAATCCAGCGTGGCCATTTCGGGGAATAGTTCTGTCGGCTGAAGACGTTCTTCTGCGGTCATTCCCACGGCTCCTCCGGTAGAGGGGATCAAGATCACGTCCGGGCATACCTTATAAATAGCGTCGATACACTCTTTGAAGCGTGCTTTGCTTTGAGTCGGGGTACCGTCATCTTCACGAACGTGAAGGTGGACAATAGCTGCACCTGCGTCTACAGCGGATTTCGCTTCTCTCACGATCTCTTCTACTGTATAAGGAACGGCGGGGTTTTGTTCTTTGGTAACTTCTGCCCCGCAAATGGCTGCTGTGATAATTAATTTCTCCATAATAATAATTTAGATTATTTCTTTCTCTGGTCTTCTTTTTTCACCACGCAGGTTCCGCTTGCACGGCAAACTACGATCGGTTCTTCCAGTATATCTGCTGCCGAAGCCGAAATGTCAGGTCTGGATGCGATTACTTTCTTTGCCTCGAAAACCATTTTCCGAGAAGTGTTTCCTACTTTCACGATCTCTCCGGTAGCCTCGATATAATCTCCGGCATAAACAGGTGCCAAAAACTCCACGTTGTCATAAGCCACGAACAACCCTTCGTCACCGTCATGCATGATTAATAATTCCGTGGCCACGTCTCCGAACAAATGTACCATATGAGCCCCGTCAACCAAATTACCACCGTAATGAGCGTCTTTTGCACTCATTCTTAATCTTATCATTGATTTTTCCATGCTTGTTGATTTTAAATTTTAGATTTTAGATTTTAAATTGAGAACCCATTTTCAATTTTCAATTATGAAGTCCACCATGATTGACGGAGTCTTCACGTTCTCTGCGGCGATTTCACCGACTTCAACCAGTTCGTTAATTTCGGCAATTACCAAATCAGCGGCAGAAGCCATTAACGGGTTGAAGTTTTGAGATGTTCCCCGGTAAACCAGATTTCCTGCTTTATCTCCAAGGCTGGCGCCAACCAACGCGATGTCGGCTCTCAACGGTTTTTCCAACAAGTAGTCTTTGCCATCCACGTTGACGATCTGTTTTCCTTCGGCCACGATGGTACCCATTCCGGTTTGAGTCAGGATTCCTCCCAGCCCGCAACCGCCGGCACGTACACGCTCTGCCAATGAACCTTGCGGGCAGAATTCGATTTCAAGTTCTCCGCTATTCATTTGTTCGCTCGTGTGCGGGTTCGTCCCGATATGTGACACGAAAAGTTTCTTTACTTGTTTGTTGGCAATCAATTGACCCACTCCTTTGTCCGGGTAAGCCGTGTCATTACAGATCAACGTCAGGTTCTTAACGCCTGATTTCGCTAACGCATCAACGATTTTGTTAGGGGTCCCGTTTGCGAGGAATCCGCCTACCATGATGGTCATACCATCTTTTACTTTTGATACAGCCTCTTCGATAGAAATAAATTTACTCATAGGAAGCATTTTTATATTGTTTCAGTTAAATATTTAACACATTCGCATTGATTTGTCAAATTTATATCATTTGGGGCAATAAATGAAATATTTTCAACACAAAAACGGAAATAATTCTTTATTGAGAATCATTTTACGTAGTCGAAAATAAATATCTGTCACCGCCTCTGAATTTGCGGTATTAAATTATGAAATTTTAAGATAAAAACCAACGGCTTGGTCAAAAAAGATATGATTATTTCTCTGAGAATCAATTTTAAAGAGAGCGTGAAGGGACTAATTGGGTTTATTGTTCCATTGTTGTCTGTATTCGTTTGGAGAGCAACCTACGAATTTTTTAAACAGGCAGAGAAATGTTTGGGTATTGGGAAAGCCTAATGCGAGAGCAATTTCTGAAATTGTTTTATTCGAGCTTGTTACGAGGTATTTCGCCATGTCTATTTTTTTCAGACGCACGTATTCCCGGAGTGTTTTTCCGGTTTCTACCCGTACGAGATCATTGAGATAGGCAAGAGATTGGGGGATCCTTTCATGAACGTACTCGATCGAGCGTAATTCCGTTTTTGTCCCGTGTTCCGCTTGGAGATATTGTTCCAAAAGTTGATTGAAATACGCCAAAATATCATTATTTATATTGCATCGGGTGATGAATTGACGTTCGTAAAATCGCAGGCAGTAATCTAGGAGTAATTCGAGATGTACGGCTAGTAACCGGAGGCTGAACCGGTCAATGTCTCTTTGTAATTCTTTCTGAAAATTACTTATGCATCCCAGGATAATTTGTTTTTCCCGTTCGGATAAATGAAGGGATTCGTTTTCTTGGTAGGAGAAGAACGAGTATTCGGATTTCTTACAGACCAATGATGTTTCGTTGAAAACTTTGGGGTGGAACGCGATGCCTAAAATGCTGGTCTGTTCCGGAGCGTCGTGCTGGGTGATGTCAATAGTTTGTTCGGGAGCTTTGAATACTAACGTGCAGGATTGAAAATCATGACACCTGCGACCGTATCTGAAATCACCACATTGTACTTGTTTGAAGAATAGAGCGTAGAAATCGCCGGAAATAGAGAGTTGACCGAGGCGTGTGGCTTCGGCTAGGTCAATAACACTTAGGAGCGGGTGTAATGTCTTTTGTCCGATTAGTGTGTTTAGCTGACTGATAGATTCTATTTTCTGCGCGTGGTTGGCCATAATGATATGGTTCGTAAAGTCGGTAAAACTTAGCTTGTCGCTAGATAAACTCCTCCGGCCTTCGGCCACCTCCTCTATAAACGGAGGAGGAGCTGGTAACTCTTCCCGAAGATGGTGAGTATTCCAACTCTCTCTCTGTTTATAGAGGGAGTTTAAAATGATTTTTTATTTTATAATATCAATTTCTTTCAGCCATTTTTCTACTTGCGGGCGGGCTGAACTTGCTGATCCGCCACTGGTGATGAATCCTTTTTTATTCGTGGCCTTGCTTGTGTTTTTCACGAAATCCTTAAAACAGTTTTGTTCACCACCTCCACCGTGTGTGCAGAACGGGATCACGATTTTACCTTCTAGCTTGTAGCTCTCTAGGAATGTCAAGATCGGCATGGGCATTGTTCCCCACCAGTTTGGGAAGCCGATAAAGATAATATCATACTCTTCCATGTTCCTCACCTTCTCTTTTAATTCGGGGCGGGCGTTGTCATTTCTTTCTTTTTTGGCTACTTCCGTGCAAGCGTGATAATCTGCCGGGTACGGTTTTGCTGTCTGTATTTCGAATAAATCTCCGCCTGTCAGCTCTTTGATATGATTCGCTATCGCTTTGGTGTTTCCGCTACGTGAAAAATAAGCGACCAGTACTTTCTTCCCGTTAGAAGTTTTTTGTGCTTCTACATTCATGCTAAATGTTGCCATAACTGTTGCAATTATTAAAAAATACATTGTTTTCATCATGATATATTATAAAATTGTCCATTTATTTTGTGATACAAATATATAGGGTATGGCGGGGATTGTGTGTAGATAAATTACAGATATGTGTACCATTTTTACTGATTTTGAATATCCGGTGAAAAAACTTAAGCGAGAATTATTATTTTTGTTTCAAACAAAAGCCTTGAATGTTATGGGTGAAATATTGAAAATGAATACGATTCATGATTATCATGAATTTTTAGGAGTAAAGACTTTGCATCCTTTGGTGAGCGTGATTGACCTGTCGGAAGTGCCTCCGGTTCGTTTAGCTCGTAAGAATTTTGGTTTTTACACGGTCTTTCTGAAAGATGTCAAGTGCGGGGATCTTCGTTATGGACGCAAGATGTACGATTACCAGGAAGGTACTTTAGTTTTTATCGCACCCGGTCAAATCGTAGGGGATGATGATAATGGAACTAGGGTACAGGTGAAAGGATGGGCGTTGCTTTTCCATCCCGATTTATTATTGGGGACGTCTTTGGGGCGCAAGATGAAGGACTATTCTTTTTTTTCTTACGAGGCGAACGAGGCTCTTCATATGTCTGACCGGGAACGAGAGATCGTGATTAATTGTTTTCAAGAGATCCGGGAGGAGTTGGAACACGCTATCGATAAACATAGTCGATCCATCATTACCGCTAATATTGAAGTATTTTTGAATCATTGTGTCCGCTTTTACGATCGGCAATTTATCACTCGTAAGGATGTGAATAAGGATATTCTTACCCGGTTTGAAGATTTGTTGAACGGTTATTTCGAGTCGGATGCCCCGGTTTCTTATGGTTTACCTTCTGTTGCTTTTTGTGCGGATAAACTTAATCTTTCCGCGAATTATTTCGGGGATCTGATAAAGAAGGAAACGGGAAAATCGGCTCAGGAGTATATCCAATTCACCATTATCGAGAAAGTTAAGGAACGTTTTGCCGATTCGTCCAAGTCCGTGAGTGAAATTGCCTATGAGATGGGATTCAAATATCCTCATCATTTGAGCCGCTTGTTTAAGAAAATGGAGGGGTGTTCTCCTAATGAGTACAGGGTGGCATTGAATTACTAGATGGTGAAGAAACGATTTGCGCTATCTTTGTCATAATAGATATATTGGGGTAAAAGGTAAAGAGGTCGGAATAAATTGAGATTTATGCGGGAAGTCATGGTTCAATATCTGCAACATCGTTTGTTGAAGTGGTTTGACGAGAACCAGAGGATATTTCCGTGGCGGGAAGATCGGGCGACGAAGTACCAGCAAATTGTTTCTGAAATCCTGTTGCAGCGCACGAAAGCGGAGACGGTGGCAAAGTACTACGATACTTTTTTCTTTAAATTTCCCGATTGGAACGCTTTGGCTAATGCTTCGCTTGAAGAGTTGGAAGAGATTATGAAACCTTTGGGATTATATCGTCACCGGGCTCGACGGTTGTATAAGCTGGGGGAAGATATTCGCCGACGGGGTGGGAGGATTCCGGGAAACGAGAACGAGTTGAGGGATTCCGGTTTTATCGGGTTATACGTGACCAATGCTTTTGAATTGTTTATCTTGAGGAATCGCAAACCGCTTTTAGACGTGAATATGTCCCGGTTGCTGAAACGTTATTTTAAACCGGGAGATTTTATTGACGTGCGTCATGATAAGGAGATTCAGGAGTTGGCAAATGATATTATCGAGGTGCGTCGATGCAAGGAATTGAATTGGGCTATTCTGGATTATGCGGCATTGGTGTGTAAAAGCCGGAATCCGTTGTGCGGGGAGTGCGTTCTAAATAAGCATTGTAAGTATTATGGGTTATCCCAAGGTGATGTAACCGAAGAGCCGGAGTAGTAATCTCCTGCCATCTTTGTAACAAGTTTCTTTCGTTCTTGTTCGTATATTGGCGAAGGGCGATGAAAGGGCGATGAATGAGAGGTGAAAGGGTTATGGGAGATGATTGCTCTGGGAAAAGGCTGGCTTTGCCCTAGCTTTAGGTTATGTCGACTTGTCATTCTCCCAATAGTTTCCTGATAGTTCATTTAGACCAAGGAGTATTCAACAAGCATTCATCTTGCATTTATCTTCGATAAAATTAATTTTTGATACGGTTATATTTGCAAGTCGGGTGTGTCGTGTAGTATATTAGCTATCGGGTGGGGTACACTCTTGTTTGAAAAAAGGAATAGAGAGTGGCTAAAGAGTTTAAGGGAGAGATTAGATCAGTAATAAAACTAAAGAGACTTTTGATATGCCCAAAAGTCTCTTTAGTTTTTATTGTTGAAGTCATTGTTTGATCAGGTAGCTATCGTTGCGATTTCCTGTTGAGTTCTCGTACCAGTCTTTGTTTTGATTCCCGCCTGAAGTAGCCCAGTCTTTGAAATGAGGATAAGCCTCCAAAAAGTCTGCTTTTTCGTAAGTATGGGGAATGTCTGTCGGAACATTGATAGCCCATATTAGGTTGGAGTTGGAGGTGTAATAAATACTACTTTTCCCGATATAGGAATTCCCTTCTTTTGTTTGTTCGTAAACGGTTTGTCCGAATTCTTCTGTCGGAGCGTATCCTCTCGTGTGAATTTCTTGCCATTGGGCGGCTTTTTCCTTTATGGGTTTGGCTATGAAAAAGTCAAATGCATCAAGGGTAAGATCTGCTTGAGGTATTGAATTGCGGAATGTAATGTAAAAAGTAATATTTACCATATCGCCCTCTTGTATTCGTGCTTTTTTATCAGGATCTGTATTAAGGAATGCGAAACCTTTGGGAGCCTTCGTGTTGGTTCTAATGTTATTGAACCTGAATATAGGAGGATTTTTCTCACTATTGCCTGGGTTAAGTAATTCCATATCGGCATTTTCTAAAGCATTGTTCGATTCTTGTTTTTCGAACTCGTCTATTTCTCCTGCCTTTATCCCTTTTATGGCAAGGCATAAATCATAAGGTAGCGAGCCTCCAATGGCTTTGACTCGAATTCCGAGGATCATTTCCTTTACCATGTTTTTGTTATTGGGATAAAGCTGCATTTTATAGTTTACAACTAAGTCATTAAAGTCGTAATCCCCATAGGCAGGCCAAAGGTCTTCGAACATCAAAGTTCCCCAACCATTTTCCCGGGCGGGGTAAAATATAACAGCTTGATCATTTCCTCTGCTCAAGTTTGTTTTTGCCGAGTAAGCAAGAGCTGTTTCCACTTTTTCACTGTCAGAGGGAACTACATAAGTCACGGTATTATTGTTTATATCAAGAGCTTTGGCTGCTGATAATCCTGCTTCCGTTTCGTATTTGACGTAAAGCGTGTTAATGTAAGTTGGTATGTTCAATTTGACTTGGTCTACATCCTGTCCGACATAGAACGAGGCAAAAGGAGCCGTGTCTGCTCCCGTGGAAACGTACACTTTAGAAACGTGTTCCGAAGTGAAATTACAAGTCACGTTTTCGGACATTTTCCAATCGAAATCAGCAGGAACGACTAATTCCGTGAATCCTGTTGTTTCCTTTTCCTTGTGCTCAATATCTTTCTTGGCACAACTACTTATAATTGTGGATAAGAAAAATAGGGCCAAAATTAAAGCCTTTGTTTTCATGATTAGATTTTTTTGTTATTGCAACTAGACGCCGTTATTGTATTATATTGCTATAATGTTGGTGTAAAGGTATGGTCTATTTTTCGAAATTCAAACTATTTAGCAATTAATGTGTCAAATTTATGTTTTTTTATTTGATAGAGACGAATAATCTTGGTTTGAAACAAGTGCTTGCCGTGTTGCCGGAAGATTAAAAAATGTGGTGAGGGGAGAAATAAAAAAAACAGTTTGAGATTGCTCCCAAACTGTTTTGTATGATGTAGGTGTTATCTTCTTTATTTGATAACGCCCAATTTTTTACCAATCTTGATAAAGGCGGCCAATGCACGATCCAGTTGTTCACGCGTGTGAGCGGCAGACAATTGGATACGGATACGAGCTTGTCCTTTCGGTACAACCGGGTAATAGAATCCGGTAACGTAGATGTTTTCTTTCTGTAATTCGGCGGCGAATTGTTGAGAAAGAACTGCATCGTAAAGCATCAAGGCACAGATTGCTGATTCTGACGGTTTCAGATCGAATCCGGCCTCGGTTAATTTTGCACGGAAATAGTTGGCATTATCCATGACACGGTCTCTTAATTCAGTGCTCTTTGACAGCATGTCGAATACAGCGATAGACGCACCGCAGATTGCCGGAGACAAGGAGTTGGAGAACAAGTAAGGTCTTGAACGTTGACGCAACATATCGATCACTTCTTTTTTACCAGTCGTGTAACCACCCATGGCTCCACCAAGAGCTTTACCTAGAGTACCAGTGAAAATGTCCACACGATCCATGCAGTGGTGATGTTCGGCAGAACCACGACCGGTTTTACCGATAAATCCGGCAGCATGGCTATCGTCAACCATTACCAATGCGTTGTATTTTTCAGCTAGGTCACAGATTTCGTTCATCTTGGCGATATCCCCGTCCATGGAGAATACTCCATCGGTAACGATGATCCGGTAACGTTGAGCTTGAGAAATCTTCAATTGTTCTTCGAGGTCAGCCATGTTGGCGTGTTTGTATCTGTAGCGTACGGCTTTACAAAGACGAACACCGTCAATGATAGAAGCGTGATTCAGTTCATCAGAGATGATGGCATCTTCCTGACCGAATAACGGTTCGAATACACCACCGTTAGCATCGAAACAAGCGGCGTAAAGAATGGTATCTTCCGTTCCGAAGAATTGAGAGATTTTAGCTTCCAGTTCTTTATGAATATCTTGGGTTCCACAGATGAAACGCACTGAAGACATTCCGTATCCACGGCTGTCCAATGCTTTCTTTGCTCCTTCGATTACCGTCGGGTTAGAAGAAAGTCCTAAGTAGTTGTTTGCACAAAAGTTTAATACAGTTTCTCCCGTGGCAAGTTTGATTTCAGCATCTTGCGGGGTAACGATAATTCTTTCGCTCTTGTATAAGCCGGCGTCTTTTATGGACTGCAATTCAGTCTTTAAAAAGTCTTGAAATTTTCCGTACATATAACTAATTTTTTTGTTTGTTTTAATGGCCTCAAAAGTAATGATTTTTTGATTATGGCGTACTCGAAAATGAATATATCGTGTTTTATTTGGTAAATAAGTTTTGAAGTATTATTATTTGGGGATAAAAACTTAGAATTCTTTATAAATTGGGGCTATCTAAAAAGTCATTTTTCAAACTCCCTCCCCCCCTTCGGGGTACTCCCTCTATAAACAGAGGGAGAGCTGAAATACTCCCTGTCTTCGGGAAGAGTCACCAGCTCCTCCTCTGTTTATAGAGGAGGTGGCACGAAGTGACGGAGGAGTTTCTGAAATAAATGACTTTTTGATAGCCCCTCGTCGATCAATTTCTAATGGCAGCGATTTCTTTCACGGCTTCGATAGCAGTATTCACGTCTTCTTCCGTCGTGAAAGCGCCGATGCTCATACGGACGGTTCCATGAATATCGAATGTGCCGATGACCTCGTGTACTTTCGGAGCGCATTGTAGTCCCGTACGTACGGCGATGTTGTAATCCACGTCAAGCATGGTTCCCACGTCTCCGGAATCGAATCCGTTGATGTTGAAACTTAATACCGGATTCTGGTTTTCTATGCTGCTGGCGCAATAGGTAGTTACACCCTCGATGTCTTGTAAGGCTTTACGAAGTTTATCCCAGAGTTGGATTTCCCGGTGATGGATGTTCATGATCCCTTGTTCCTGAATCCATTTAACCCCGGCGTTTAACCCGGCAACACCTAACAAGTTGAGGGTCCCGTATTCCAAGCGGTAAGGATATTCATCCAGATGTACGGGATAAGCGGAGCGAACTCCAGTCCCCCCGGCACGGGTATGTTTGATTTCGATACCTTCGCGTACATACGAACCACCGATTCCCGTCGGTCCCATGAGGCATTTGTGACCAGTGAAACAATACACGTCGATTCCGGATGCTTGCATATCCAAGTCTACGGCTCCGGCACCCTGACTACCATCAACCACGAAGATCACGCCTTTCTCTTTACAGATTTTCCCGATTTCGGTCAGTGGCTGAATCGTTCCCAGCACGTTGGAACAATGGGTTACGACAACAAATTTCGTGTTCGGACGGATGGCATTCTTTATGTCGTCGGGGTGTACATAGCCATGTTCGTCAAAAGGCACGTAAGTTAAATCTATGGTTCCGTTTTGGTGGTGCATGTTAAGCGGGCGCAACACGGAATTGTGTTCCAACATGGTAGATACCACATGAATCCCTTTCTCTACCAATCCGTTGATGATCAGGTTCAAGGAGTCCGTGGCATTATAGCTGAACGTTAATCTGTTGTGATCATTCCCGCCGTTGAATAGCTTGGTTAACATTTTACGGGTTGAGTTCACGACTTCCTCTGTCTCGACGGCAGCATCAAATCCTGAACGTCCGGGATTTACACCATGTTTGCGATAAAAGTCGTTCATGAAATCATAAACTACATCCGGCTTCGGAAAGCTGGTTGCTGAATTGTCTAGGTAGATTAATTTGCTCATAAGATTTATAAATTTTAGGTTTTAAGTTTATAAAGTTTGTAAGGTTCGTAAAGTTTATAAGGTTGAATTCACGGGAGATTTTTGGACAAAATTTATCGACAGCTCTGCTGTCATGAACAAAGCCCCGCAAGGGTCCATAGACTTTATGGACCTTATGAACTTTATGGACTTTATAAACTTTTTCATTATTAATTTTCAATTACCAGGGCATCAGCGACCAATTCCGCCACTGTCTTTATGGTGATACCCAGTTTGTACGTGTGATTAATTTGAGTTAGCTGGTCCACGCAATTGTGGCACGGGGTCACGACGATCTCGGCTTTCGTTGCGGTGATTTGGTCGGCTTTGATTTTGCCGATTTTGAGACGACGTTCGTTGTACTCGCTCATTGCGAGGGCTCCGCCACCGCCACCGCAACAGAAGTTGTCCGTGCCGTAGGGTGTCATTTCCACTACGTTTGCTGCTGCGGCATTGACCACGAAACGGATTTCATTGAGAAGTCCCCCGTTTCGAACCAAGTTACATGGGTCATGTATGGTAACAACCTTGCTATTCAGCGTTTTGTCGAGTTTTATTCTTCCGCTCCGGATATATTCCCCGATGAGTTCAACCACCGTGAGTGTGTCAAAATCATACTGTGTTTTGAGATAATTGGGGCCTTCCCAGCGCATGGCTCTCGAACCGTGGCCACATTCACCGAGTACGAGGCGTTTGCCGTGCAGGCGGTGAATCTCATCGTAAAGATTCCGGGCGATTTGAGTCGCCTCTTCATTATTACCGTTGAAATACCCGTAGTTGGTCACGTCGTAGTATTTAGACGAGAGGGTCCACTCTTCTCCCGCGGCATAGAATACTTTTGCCATGGCAGAGATGGAAAGCGGGAAGAATTTCGGCTCCCGGGGGTTCAAGGTGTAAAAAACGTTCTTGTCTGGTTGATCAAGAAAGATTCCGGCTTTCTCGTCTTCCAGTTCGTCTTGGAGTTCCTCTTCCATCCATTGGATCGTGTCAACAAACTCTTCCGTGGGAATACCCATGTTGTTTCCGGTGTTGACTGCCGCGTCGACAGTTGCTTGGAGGGTTTTAGGAACGAGGCCCATGACGGCAAGCATTTCACGTCCTTTTTTCACAAGGAAGGGAATGTCGACCCCGATCGAGCAATGTTTCACGCAGCGTCCGCACATGGTGCAGGCTCCGAACAGGGAGTCGACCATCTCGTCGCATGTCTCTTGGTTTAACTCCCGGGCATGGAATAACGATGGGAACATGGCTCCCTGCCAGGTCTTGTAGCGTCGGTAAATGGAACTGACGAGGTCTACCTTTCGTGCCGGGATGTATTTCCCCTCTTTCATCGTGAGGTAGTACATGCAACTCGATGCACACAAACCACAACGTACACAAGCGTTTAGATGGGTTTCCAGCTTGCTGTCATTCGTGTTTGAAATGATGGCGAGGGCTTTGGCTTTTTGTTCGTTCGTGATATTATTTGTCATATTGAATCGCTTTTTTAGGAGGCCATGTTCCACGCCAGCCGTAGAAAAAGCCCAAATGATACCTGGCAAAGAAAAAGTAAAGCACGTGTTTGATTTTGCCCAAGGGCATCCACACGAAAAGAAGTGCCATTATAATATAATACGCTGCCCCGAATTGTAAGGTCAGCAGAGAATAAGTCGTCAGGAAGAGCATGATGGTGCAGAGAAGATTAGAAATGTAATCATCCGCGCACGATAAGTCTCTCAACTCTTTTTTGGCTAGTCGCTTAATGAATAAAGCCAACCCGCAAACGGCAGCAATAAAGATGATTGCAGCCAAGATCATGACGATGAGGTTTGTTGCGTTTTCAATAGGAATTTGAAAGTTGAAAATAACCGCAAGCGTGAAAAGAAGGTACACGGCTATTGCCAGGAAGTTTCCTATATGAAAAAATATACCTGCCGTGTAAGTGGGCAGGTGTAAGTATGCTGATTCTTTTTGCATAGGTGACATAGCTCCAATACAAGAGTAACAGACTGCTTGGGCAATATTCCCTGACTTTTGCGAAAGGTCCTTGGGAGAACCGTGTTTTAAAAGTCGTACAAAATATCCCCCCAGTAGTACTACACAAAAAAGAAGTGCAGCTAACGAGGTCCAAATATACCAAGACATGGTCGTGGGTATTAGACGCACCCGTCGGGTTTCGGTAACCCGGCCACCCGACACGCTCCTCGGGCTGGTCCTAATGGGAACAATTCATAAATGTCTTTCAATTTTAATCCGGTCTCTTTGCAGATGGTACGAACCATCGGGGCATTTCCCTTTTCTTCAAAATTATCACGAATGATTTTGATAATAGCCCAATGTTTGTCATTTAATTCTGTGATTCCATCTGCCTCGGCAAAGAGTTTTGCCACGTCTTCATTCCAGATTGAAGGATCGGTGAGGAAACCGTCTCCGTCCACTTCGAACGTCTTTCCTTGAATTTCTAGTGTTGCCATAATGTTTATTGGTTTTAGATTGATTTGCAATATAATAAATATTTGAAAAAACAACAATGATTTTTGTTGTGGATTGAAGAAATATATGCGATAGGGGGCTTTCCCGCGTGGGAGTAAGGGGTTGGAGGAATGATTCGGGAATTATATTTGAATATTGGATGTATTTTAGGTGTAAATATTGCAAAATAGTTGTATTTATGCGTGTTTTGTGATAAAAATATTATCTTTACATTTGAAAATATGCGTAGGGTCCCGGAAAAATATATTGGCGTATGAAAGTCTTTTTATTATTTATATTATTCTTTTTGAGCGGGGTGTTGGGATATGTTCAACATGCTGAAGGGGAGACTGGTACACCTCCCGAGATCAGGCAGGTTTTGTTTGTCAGCTCGTATCATTCGGAGCAAATCTGGGGACGCAAGGTGTTGAATGGGGTGAGAAAACAGCTTGACCGAGCGGGGTTTAATGTGGATTTGAGGGTGATTTATCTGGATTCCAAACGACTGACAAATACGGAGGTGAGGAATTCCTTGTTGGAAACACAGTTGCGGGAGGTTAAGGGAAAGTTAGATTTGATTATTGTTTCGGATGAAGAGGCCAATAACGCCCTTTTCTCCCTGGATATACCTTTGGTAAAGGAAACGCCTATCGTGTTTTGTGGAGTTATGCGATATTCGAAGAAACTTGGCTTTGATCAGGTGACGGGAGTTATTTGTGATGTTGATTATGAAAAAGTGTTTCTGTTGGGGCGGAAATTATTCCCGGAGGCTCGAAAAGTTTACGTGTTTTCGGATCAATCGGGAGCGGGGCAGGCACATGAGGTTTTGGCTCGGCGGCAATTAGCCAAATATAAGGATCGTTTCCCGGTTGTTTTTGCAGGCGACACGATCTCGGGCGTGAATAGTTTTTTAAAGGAGTTGCAAGAGGTTTATCCGCTTTCTTTTGTTATCTTGACCACTTGGCAACAAGGTAAACAGGGAGTGTATCTCGATCCGGATATTTATTATTCCATGTATGCTCATGAATGTCCGGTTCCGATTTTAACGGTGATGGATAACGGTTTGGGAAAGGGAATTTTTGGGGGAATTGTGACGTTTGCCGATCAGATGGGGTCAAAAGCCGGAAAAATCGGGGTGAGAATTTTGAATGGCGAGCAGGCGAAAGTCATACCGATAGATACGGTTCATCCTATTCCGGTTTTTGATGAAAATCAATTGAAACGTTGGCGGGTAGAACGTAAGAACCTTCCGGCTAAAAGTTTGATCGTTAATGAACGGGATGCTTTTTGGCGGACTTACGGAAATTATATTCTGATTGCGGGAATTGCCTTTATATTATTATTGTTACTTGTCCTGTTTCTGGTGTTATCTCATTTGAGATACCGGAAAATGCTGCATCGAAGTATCTTTTTAGAGAAAGCGGCACAGCAGATGGCCGAGATGTTGAAGAAAAAGACAGAAATATTGTCTAATACATTGTCGTCAATGAGTGAAGGTATTTTGGTGGTGGATAAGAAATTGCGGGTGATCGAGTTAAACCATGCCTCGGTGGTCGGTTTGGGATGTGAAGGAGATGTGATTGGTAAACCCTTGAAGGAGGTTTGCGAGATCAACCGGAATCGGGTTGGGGAAGGAATTGAAGATTTCGTGCAGAAGGTGATGAGGGAGAGAAAGCGTCGGGACTTGGCGTTGAACACGGTCTTAATCTCGTGCGGGGCTCCCGTGCAGCAAGTGACAGGGAGTGTTTCTCCCTTGTTGAATGAAAGCGGGGAGGTGAACGGTGCAGTCATTATGTTGCGTGATGTTACTCGAGAGTGGCAGCAACAAACCTTCTTACGTATTTCGATAAATGCCTTGCGAGCTTACTCTTGGTGTTATGACGTGGATAATAATATCATGACGGTCGGGGAGGGTTTCCCGAAGGATGAGACTTTAAATCGGGATTTGAGTACGATTGAGAAATATATGTCTCATATTCATCCGGATGACCGGAGGGAGTTATCGGTCTGTCTGGAAGGGATTGCCAAGGATGAACTGAAAGAGTTTGTTGTTGTTTTTCGAGTGGATTACTTGTGCCCCGGGGAGTATCGCTGGTTGGAGAATCGTGGAATTGTTGAAACCGTGGAAATGAGTAATGGGCGGAAGGCGAAATACGTGTATGGAATGGGGATAGATATTAATCGTTACAAGATCGTGGAGGAAGAAATGGCGATAGCAATGCGCAAGGCAGAGGAATCCGATCGGTTGAAATCCGCTTTTGTGGCGAATATTTCGCACGAGATCCGGACTCCTTTAAATAGTATTGTTGGTTTTGCCAATTTGATGGTGGAGGAAGGGTTACCCGAGGAGGAGAGAAAATTGAGCAGTGATATGATCACGAGTAATAGTCGGGCTTTGTTGGGGCTACTGGACGATGTGCTTGATTTGTCCCGTTTGGAGGCCGGGATGGATAAGGTATTTCTTAGTGTTTGTGATTTACATTTTTTGGTCCATTCTATGTTGGATGTCGGGCATTTAAATATGGCACAAGGTGTTGAATTGGTGAATGAAGGCCCCCGGGAAAAATTGTTGGTTATGACGGATGAGGTGAAGTTGACAAAGGTATTTATGAATTTAATCGGGAATGCCAAGAAATTTACCGTACGAGGACATATTGCCGTCGGGGCCGAGATTACCTCTGATGGTACATGGGTTGAGTGTCGGGTAGAGGATACGGGGATAGGTATTTCTCCTGAAAATCTGGAACATATTTTCGATCGGTTTTATAAGGTGAATGAGTTTAAACAAGGCACTGGGCTCGGGCTTTCCATCTGCGAGGCTATTATAGAACTTCTGGGAGGCCGGATCTGGGTGGAGTCAACTCTAGGCAAAGGAACGACGTTTTATTTTAGAATTCCTTACCGGAGGCCGGAAGAGGAGGATATATGATTAGCCCTGTGAGAATCGTGGTGGTAAGGTTGTGGTTTCGCTTTTATTTCGGCCTCATTGCCTGTCACTTTCGTATCAAAGACACTCGCTGAACGTCTTTGATACGTCTTTGATACGAGAATGATACGTCATTGATCCCTGTCTTCTACCTGAGTTCAACGGGTTTTGTTGGTGTTTTTATACTGAATTCTAGTGGACTTACTTTTAATGTTTACTTTTAAAGTGGTTAAATACAATGATTTATTATTGAAGATGAAGTGACCACTTTTTGAAGGAGAGGTGACCACTTTGGTGACCAGTTGATAGCAAATGAAGTGTAAATGATGGCAAATATGATATTTTAATACCTTGTTTGCCTGGATATGTTTATGATTTTGGATAAAGTAGCTAAGTTGTTTTAAAACAACTGTTTATTTAATAGAGGGTTTGAGTTTTTGTATGAAAATCGAAAGTTACGGGTATGAAAAAAGCCAGTATTTCTACTGGCTTTCAGCTTCTTAGCTCCTCAGGTAGGACTTGAACCTACGACCTACGGATTAACAGTCCGCCGCTCTAACCAACTGAGCTACTAAGGAATTTTCTCAAAAGCGATGCAAATATAGGGGTTTTGTTGAATCCTGCAAAATAAAAAAGGGGAAAAAACAAGTTGATTAGCTAAAAAAAATATAGTAGTAGACGGGAGTTTTGAGAATCAATGAATTGTATTTCGTGGCGTAAAAGGAGAATAGCGTATTTTGTTTTTGGAGAGATGTGAAAAGTGTTGAGTTTTTTAATATATTTGTAAAACATAGAAACGGAAGTGATGGTAGATATAGAATCAAATATACTTCAAAATTTGAACAAGGGTAAAGAAAGTGCGCTGAAAGAGGTTTACCGTTTGTTCTTTCATGCATTATGTGCGTTTGGAACCCGTTTCGTGAAAGATGATGCGGTGGTGGCTGATATAGTGCAGGAGGTATTTATAAAAGTGTGGGCTAGGAGGGCGGATTTTCAGGCTATTTATTCATTGCGTTCGTTCATGTATCTTTCTGTTCGCAATGCTTGTTTGAATTATAATCGGGATCGTGCGAGGGAGAGGAAAATTTCTTTTAATGATGCGGAGTCGGAAAAGTTTGCGGAGGAGCGGGAGGACGTTTTTATGATAGAGGAGGACGTGCATCGTCAGATTCGTAACGAAGTGGAGCGTCTGCCGGAGGCGATGCGGAAAGTTTTTAATTTGACATTACTGGATATGTCTATACCCGAAATTGCAGAGGCCTTGGACATTTCGGAAAATACGGTGCGCAATCAACGGGCACGGGCCAGGGAAATTTTACGGGCTAGGTTGAAAGACAAAATATTCTTTTTGTTCTTATTATGTGATATTTATTAATCACGATACTCTGAATTGTATTTTTATGGTGGGTTATGTAATTGGTTTCTTTGGCCTACCATAAGGATTTGTCGGTGTTGCAAAATAACAAAATGCTTTTTTTCTCGAAAAAAACTGCATCGGGACTAGTATGCTTTGACAATTTTCGTGTTATAACGATAAAAAGAAGTAGATTATGTCAGAAGAAAATTTAAAGATAGCGGATATTCTTTTTGCCTATATTAAAGGAACGATTTCCGAGTGCGAGCTGGAGGAGTTGACCAAATGGGTGGAGGCTGCGGAGGAGCATCGGGAATTGTTTCAGCAAATAGTGACTTCGGTATCTTATCAGGACAAGGAAGCCGTGTATCGCCGTTTTGACTCGTATTATGATTTTGACCGCTTGCGGGGAGCTATCCGGGGGAGAAAGCGGGGTATGTGGAAATATGTTGCTGCGGCTGCTGTTATTGCATTGCCTTTACTGGTCTCGCTTTTATTACAGATCAGGCAGGAGGGAATTTTCCCGGAAGAGCGTATGCGGGAAATTTCTTTACTACCGGGTAAATCAATGGCAACGTTAACCTTGTCGGACGGGAGTTCCAAGCTATTGAGCCCGGAAAATTTTGATTTGATGGATGGTTCGAAACGGATTGTAAATGATCCCGGCGGGCTGAGTTATCAAGTTGAAGATACGAGTGAGTGCATGGAGACGGCATATAACGAAATAACGGTTCCCCGGGGCGGAGAGTATAAGGTGACGTTGGATGACGGAACACGGATATGGGTGAACTCGGAAAGTTACATCCGTTTCCCGGTTGTATTTCATGGTGATGAGCGTCGGATTTGGGTTTCCGGGGAGGTTTTCTTGGAAGTTACGAAAGATTCCGAACGTCCGTTTGTTGTAAACACGGAAAAGTTGGATATCAAAGTTTTGGGAACGCAATTTAATGTCCGGGCTTATCCGGATGAGAAATGTATTCAGACGACTCTTGTGGAGGGATGCGTACGGGTGGATAACTCATTGGGGAAAGTGGCAGTGTTGGCTCCTTCCGAACAATTGTTGTATAATGCCCAGAATGGAAAACATGAGGTACGGGAGGTTGATACCGAATTGTATGTATCTTGGAAAGATGGGGTCTACGTGTTTGTTTCTCAACGATTGGAGGATATTATGTTGCTAATATCGAAATGGTATGATGTTGATGTATTTTACCAGAATTCCACCGTAAAAGATATTATATTTTCAGGACGCTTAAAACGTTACGAGAATGCGGAAACTTTGTTAAAAGTGTTCGAACGCTTGGGGGGAGTGAGATTCTCCATTCAAGGTAAGACCGTTATTGTCGAAGACGAGTAAAAAGTGAATGGAAAGAAGGTGCAACTGCTTTCCATTCATGTACGAACCTCGACCGGGTGCAACCGGACGAGTATTGTTTAATCATATAATAGTACAAATGTATGAAAAAAATTCGAGGATGTTATCCCCGTTCGTCGGGGGTGCGAAAAATCTTATTGACTATGCGTTTTCTAGCTCTTTTTCTTTTTTGTACGGCTATGCATTTATCTGCATCAGTACATTCGCAGAATGTCGTGTTTAGTTTTAACTTGAAAAATGCCACGTTTGAGGATCTCATGAAGGAGATTCGTCAACACAGCGACTATTATTTTATCTATAAGGATAGCGAGGTGGCTCAGGTGACAAAACTAAATAAACGGTTTAAATCCGTGAGTATCGACGAAGTTCTTGAAGAATGTCTGAAAGGAACCGGTTTAACTTATTCTGTCGAAGACCAGTTGATTATTATTAAAAAGAATCAAATTGTGGCCGTGCGGGATACCACTGTGAAGAACGAGGTCCGGTTGATTAAAGGAAGGGTTGTGGATGAGATGGGAAAACCGTTACCGGGTGTGACTGTCGTGATAAAGGGGACTAGTACGGGAGTGGCAACGAGTGCGGATGGCCTTTTTGGGGTAGCTTTACCTGCGGATACCGCCACGCTGGTGTTTACCTTTGTGGGGATGGAGACACGGGAGGTTAAAATATTGCCATTGAAAGTAGGGGAAGTGCGTAAAGATTTGCGCATCGTGATGAAGGAGGATAAGATCGCTTTGGAGGACGTGGTGGTGACCGGCTACGCGAATATCAAGAAATCGAGTTTCACGGGAACGGCCACGCAAGTGAAGCGGGAGGACATTTTGAAAGTGGCGGGTCGGAACGTGATCGATGCCTTGCAGGTGTTTGACCCGTCTTTGCGAATCATGAAAAATAATTTGATGGGATCGGACCCGAATACCTTGCCGGAGTTCTACGTGCGGGGGCGTTCAGGTATTACTGGGGTGAAGGAGTTGGATGCATTAGAGGCTTCTGATGTATCTCAGTTTGCGATAACCAATAACCCGAATACTCCGATATTTATTCTGGACGGGTTTGAGGTGTCCGTGGAGAAAGTGTATGACTTTGACGTGAACAGGATCAAGGATATTACGATATTGAAGGATGCTGCCGCCACGGCCATGTATGGTTCTAGGGCTTCTAACGGGGTTGTCGTGATCGAGACAGTTGCACCCCGTCCCGGGCGCTTCGTGGTGAGTTATAATGGTAATTACGAGATCACGGCTCCGGATTTAAGTAGTTACAATATGATGAATGCTCGCCAGAATCTGAACACGGAATGGGCGGCCGGAATCTATGCTAGCGATCCTGAGAAAAGTAATTATGAGCGAGATAAGGCATACCAGTATGGCATTTATTTGGATAAGAAGAATGTGATTCTGGCGGGAGGTGATTATTACTGGTTGTCACAGCCGTTAACGACGATGTTTAACCATAAGCATAGTGTTTATATCGAAGGAGGGTCTGATGCGATCCGGTTTGGTATCGAGTTGCGCTATGATAACCAGAACGGTGTGATGAAGAGATCTTTACGAGATCGTATCGGTGCCGGCCTGACACTGGAATATCGTTACAAGGGTTTCCAGATGCAAAATAAGATTTCCTATGACATCATGACTTCGAAGGCTTCGCCTTATGGTTCTTTCGGGGACTATACGAATAAGCATCCGTATGAATCGTGGAAAGACAAAAACGGAAAGTTAATCAAGAAATTGCCACAACGTAATTATGGTGAAAGTTTTATCAATCCTTTGTACGAGGCAACGTTGGGAAATTTCAACAAGAGTAATTACAAGGAGTGGACGGATAATCTCGCATTGAATTGGTACGTGAATGATTATCTATTAGTGAAGGGGCAGTTCGCGATCAGTTATAAGTTGGATAAGACCAAGGTGTTTACGGATCCGGAATCGGCCAAGTATGGAGATGGAGTGACAGCATTCTTGCGGGGAGAGTTGACAGAAGCTTCAACAACAACGACCCGGTGGAATACGAACGTGTTTGCCGCTTATAACCGATTGTTCGGGTTGCACAATCTGAATTTCTCTTTAGGATTCAACGCAACGTATTCTAATATCTCGTATTCCTATTCTCATTATCGAGGTTTTCCGGATGCTCATCGGCATTCTCCAGCGTATGCTTACGAAATCGTGACGAAACCAACGTTTACCGACAATAAGACCCGATTGTTTGGAGTGTTCTTAATGTTGAATTATAGCTATAATGATATTTACCTGGCCGATTTCTCGTTCCGTTACGATGGGTCTTCCGAGTTCGGAACGGAAAATAAATGGGCTCCTTTCTGGTCTGTCGGTGCTGGTATAAATGTGCATAATTACGATTTCTTGAAAGGGAACGAGTGGATCAACCAATTCAGGATAAAGGGAAATGTGGGACAGACCGGTAAATCGAATTTCCAGCCTTATATGGCACGAAATACTTACGAGGTGTTATTGGACGACTGGTACCAGACGGGTATCGGGGCAAATCTGATTTACATGGGGAATGATGATTTGACTTGGGAAAAGCAATTGTCGTGGAATATCGGTACGGATATAATCACGTGGAATAACCGGGTGACTTTGGGTTTTGATTATTATTATAAAAAGACCATTGATTTGGTGACAGAAGTCTCTTTGCCGACATCTTCCGGTTTCACGAAGTACACGGATAATATGGGTGAGATCCTGAATGAAGGGGTTGAACTTGATTTGAACGTGCGAGCTTATAGTGATAAGGATTGGGATGTTATCGTGTTCGGTAACTTGGCTCATAATAAGAATAAGATACTGAAGATTTCGGAGTCGTTGAAACAGTATAACGAACGGATTGACGAGTATTTCCAGAATTATTACTCGATATACGGTACGCCTTCAGAGGATTCGAAGTATGCCAAGCCGTTTATGAAATATGAAGAAGGGAGTTCCTTGACAGCGATTTATGGGATGAAATCGATGGGAATTAACCCCGCTAACGGTCAAGAGGTTTACGTGAAACGAGATGGGACCCTGACATACACGTGGGAATCGAATGAACAGCAAAAGATAGGGGATACCGAGCCGAAGATTCAAGGGGCTTTCGGGTTGAATGTCCGCTATCGGAACTTTACATTTTACACGACCTTCCTCTATGAATATGGTGGTGACGAGTATAACACGACTTTGGTGAATAACGTGGAGAATGCCAATTTGATCAAGTATAACGCTGATAAGCGAGTGAGTTCGGATCGTTGGCAGAATGTCGGGGATGTTGTTCCTCTGAAAGACATAAAAGACCGTTTGTACGTGACCCGTGCAACTTCTCGTTTTGTGCAAAAGAACAATAATGTGGTCTTTAATTCTCTTTCTGTGGGCTATGACGTTGACCCTGTATGGTTGCGGAAAATACACCTGAGTTCGTTGAGGTTACAGTTCAATATGAAGGATATTGCCACGATGTCAACGATCAAGCGGGAAATGGGGTTGAACTATCCGTTTGCCAGGACATTTACGTTTACTTTGAATGCTAGTTTCTAATACTGAAGATTATGAGAAAGTTATATTTAATATTATTGTTGCCGGTCTTTTGGCTGACATCGTGTAACAGTTTTCTAGATGTTTCGGCAGATAATGAATTGTTACAAAAAGAGATTTTTGGAGACTATAAAGGGGTGAGAATGGCGGTGAACGGGGTGTATCGAACTCTCTCATCGACGAGTTTGTACGGACAGAATCTGACGTGGGGATTTGCCAGTGCTATTGGGCATAATTATCAATCTAGTAGTCAGTACTATTTGCCTTACGGGTTGTATGAAGCGGCCTCTTTCGATTGGGAAAATGCCTCTGCTCAAAGTTTAACAGAAAGTATTTGGTCAAAGGGATATAACGTGATCGCCAGTTGTAATGATATTATCCAGCAGGTGATTGCAAAAGACACCAGCTTTTTCGGCCAGGGGAAAATGGAGAAAGATATGATCTTGGGGGAGATGTACGGAGTGCGTGCATTGGTACATTTTGATCTGTTCCGTTTGTTCTGTCCGGCTCCGGTGACAAAGCATACTGGACAGGCAATACCTTACGTGACGAAATATCCGGATTTGCAACCGGGTTATCAAAATTCTCCGGCTTTTATGGATTCTGTGATCATGGATATGACACGGGCCCAGAGTTTATTGGCAGTTGTGGATACCGTGTTTAATCGGCGACAGAATACGAGTATATATTCTAGGGTACGTAGTCTGGATCGTGGTCTGGTTGATTCTCCGGATGACTTTTTCCTGTACCGGGCAACCCGGATGAATTATTTTGCGGCAAATGCTTTACTTGCCCGGATGTATATGTATAAAGGGGATGAGGAGAAGGCCTACGAGAATGCCCGTATCGCTTACGGTTTCCATCTGAGGTGGTTCCGTTGGACGGGTAATTCTAATCAGGGAAGTGTTTCTAATATAAACTTTCTATACCCTAAACGTTATAATGAACTTTTCCTTTGTTTTTCGAATAACGATGTGGTTGATAACGTGGAAAACATATTAAAAGGTTATTCAAGTGCCTTACGGATGAAAAATATGGATGTCCTTTTTGCCGGGGATATGGATGATTATCGTTACACGGGTTTCTACAACAAGACAACCCTTGCGTATGGAGCGCAACGATATGCCACGTGGTTGAGGCTTTCGGGGGCTACTTTTAAAGAAGTATTGGATCAGTTGCCTTTGTTGCCCGTGATTCGGGCTTCGGAGATGTACCACATACAGATTGAATATTTACTGAATAAGGGGCGTAAAGGAGAGGCTATCGAATTGTTTAATTCTTTGAGAACAAGTCGTGGAGCCAAGACTAGATTGACTTCTGATATGTCACCTGACGATCTACGATTGAAATTGATGTATGATATTATCCGGGAAACGTTGACTGAGGGGCAGACATTTTTCATGTTCAAGCGTCTGAACCAGGATATTTTTAACGGTAGTGATAATATTAAGATGACCCCGGAAAAGTGGGTGATTCCTATTCCTTATAGTGAATCGGCATATCAATAATTAAAAATCGAATAGTTATGAGAAAGATATATTTGTTGTTAGGATTTATACTTGTTCTGGGGGCCTGTTTGAAGGATGATATAAAAACATACAGAGGTGATAATTATCTTCAGTTCGTGAAGGTGGTAACGGATTCATCCGTCTGTTCGTTCTTGGCTTACCCGAATGATAATGAATTGGAATTTCCCGTGGAAGTGGAGGTGATCGGTTTGCCTTCTGATAGAGAACAGGAATATAAAATCAGCGTGGATCAGGCAAAGTCAACTGCCACGACTGCTAATTACAGGTTGCCGGACAAATTCACGATGAAGCCCGGTAAAGTTCGAGACACGTGTAAAATTACGTTTGTTAAAACAGCGGAAATATCAACTGTTGCGTTACGGTTGACTTTAAAACTGGAACCTACCACTGATTTCCTGTTGGGACAAACCGAATGTCGCTCGGCAATTATCTACGTCTCTAACGTGGTGGCCAAGCCGAATTGGTGGACTGATAACGTGACGCGGAATTATCTGGGTGCGTATTCGGATAAGAAATACCGGTTGTTTATCCAAGAGACGGGTAAAGCGGATATAGATAGTGATAACATAGAAGAACTTCGTTATAACACGATCATATTCAAACATTACCTGCAAAAGAAGAAAGATGCGAACGAGATGGTTCGCGAAGACGACGGAACGGAAATGACCGTGGCATTAGTAGTCGGATAATTAAAATTGAATGTTTATGAAAAGATTTATATTGTTCTCCCTGTTCGTGAGCTTTTGGTTTAGCGCATGTTACGAGGATAAAGGTAAATACAGCCTGATTGATTATAATGATGTTACACTGGATGTCGTGACTTCTTTGACGAAAAAGACGATTATTCTGGGAGATACGGTGCGTATTGTTCCGAAGATGGCGTGGAAATATCCCGATCGGGACACGTTGGCATACGATTATCGTTGGGAGATGGGATTGGGTAATGTCGTTTCGACGGATCGGAATTTCGAGTATATTCCCGCGAGTTGCGGGCAGTTTGATGTGAATTTCTATATGACGGATCGGAGTACCGGGATCGAGTTCCATGATAGTCACACGGCGATAGAGGTGAGATCACCGTATAAGGTCGGATGGCTTATTTTGGCGGAAAAGGACAACCGGACAAGTTTGAGCTACATCCGGCGAGATAGCTGGCAGGATGAGGATAAAAAGACGCATTACGAGTGGGTGGCTTATCCGGATGTGTATGCGACATTGTACCCCGATAATCCGTTAGGTACAGGGCCGTTGAAGTTGGAAAACGTGATGACGGGAGGTGAGGCGGATGAAGTGATGGTCGTGCAGCGTACCGGAGGTTCCTATTACTTGAGCGGGATGGATTTTACGAAGGTGATGGCTCTTCACGAAGAATTTCCCGGAAGTGCATACCCTACCGGCCTTGACCCCGTGGAGGTACGTAATGGCGGATGGCAAGATTTCGTGTTAAGTGCTAATGGTGAAGTTTACTGGAGGAGGAATACAGGTTCCGAGATTCAGCACGTGACTGCTTTTATCGATATTCCGCTTTATTTTTCAGGAACGACGGATGGGGGACGAATCACTCAATTCTTTGATTTGGACACGAAGGATTGTGGTGCCGTGCTGATGTATGATGAAGGCAATAATCGTGTGGTAGGTCGATTGACCAGCTTTAATAGTAATTCGGATAGTGGACCTGTCGAGTTTGTTTATACTCCGGATGATCCGGGTGTGGTAAAACTGACGGATCTGACCGGGTATAAGATTATGCATGTGGGTGATTATGGTGACGGAAGTGGGCTTAATATTATCCTGAAAGAGGAGAGTTCTGGAAACTATTACTATCAGAATATGGAGATTGACAATTGGGATGGGTTCAATATTTTTGATTGTACTCAGGAGCTTTTTGCCGGTAGCAGTGTTATCTCTGACAATACGGTATATTTCCGGATTCGCCCTAGTTCTTATCTTTTCATGGGTGAAGGCAGTAAGTTGTACTTCTATGATGTGAACACGAAGAGCGTAAAGCTATTCACGGATTATACAAGCGGTAATATCGTGGAAATATTGCAGGATGCAAATGCCGGAGAAATCGGTGTGGCACTGGATGATGGAAATTTCTATATCTATAAATTGAGCACGGAAGTGTTGGCGGATGCGAATCCGGGTGAGAAAGGGCTGTTATTCCATGTTTCCGGTTTGGGACGGATTGTAGATATTGAATGGAAATGGGGAGGCTCTTATAATTGGGCGTTCAAGCGTTACGAGTAAAAGTTTTCTTAGGCTTGAGTGTTATGTTTTCTTGAAAAGAGGCTGGCTGAAAAGTCCTTTTTTAAACTCCCTCCCCCCTTCGGGGTACTCCCTCTATAAACAGAGGGAGAGCTAAGTTACTCACCATCTTTGGGAAGAGTTACAGCTCCTCCTCTGTTTATAGAGGAGGTGGCCGAAGGCCGGAGGAGTTTTTAAACAACAAGTAGGATTTTGAGGATGTCCTCTTGGGAAAACCATGTCAAAAGTGAAGGGTGTGTAGCTATTATATGTAAATTAAAATGAGAAGATTATGAGAAGATTATCAGTGAGTTTTTTCTTCATCGTGCTGTTCCTATTTACCTGTGGCGTGCAGGACGGGTTCGCTCGGAAAAAGAAAAAAGGCGTGAAAGAGGTGGAAAAAGAGACACCTTATCAGAAATTATTCAAAGGCAAGACCTGCGAAACGGTAAAAGGATTACTGACTATTCATAAGATGGATGGGAAAGTATATTTTGAGATTCCCCGGAATCTGTTGGAGAAAGATATGTTATTAGGATCAACGATTTCCGAAACAACCAATAATTTGTTCGGGAGCGTGGGAGAGAAACCGACCGATCCCTTGTGCGTGCAGTTTACACAGACGGATTCGATCATTAGTCTGCGGCAAGTGAATCATGGTTACACGACGGAGTTGGCAAACGTGGCACAACGGATTCGGGAGAGTATGAAACCTGCCGTGATGTACAATAGCGGAATATTGGCCTATAACCCGGATAGCACGGCAGTAGTTGTTGAGATGACTGAATTCTTCTTGCGGGATGACGAGCAGTTGACTCCTTTTTCTGCATACGCTCCGGCAACTTGGGGCGGGAGATGGATCGTGAAAGAGTTTAAAAAGGATAATTCCCAGTTGGGTAGGATAAAAGCGTTTGAGGATAACGTGAGTGTACAGACGTCTTTGAGTTACGAGGTCAATCTGCGGGACGGGAGGTATTATTACATCTATAAACTTCCGTTCACCTCTTTGATGACACGCAGTTTTATCCTCTTGCCGGAGGAACCGATGCGTCCCCGGATGGCGGACCCCCGTATCGGGATATTTTATCAGGGAGTGGCGGATTTTCGGAATGGGGATTCCGGATTGAAGAATATATATTATGCTCAACGCTGGCGGTTGGAGCCGTCGGATGAAACGGCTTTTCGGATGGGGCGGCTTGTGGAACCCAAGAAACCGATTGTTTTTTACGTGGATAATGCTTTTCCGGAAAGCTGGAAAAAGTATATCAAGGCCGGGGTAGAGGAGTGGAAGGATGCGTTCGAGAAGATCGGTTTTAAGAAGGCAATCGTGGCACGGGATTTCCCGGTGGATGATCCGGAATTTGACCCGGATAACATGAAGTATTCTTGCGTGCGTTATTCTCCTTCACAGGTGGCGAATGCCATGGGGCCTTCGTGGACGGACCCGAGGACCGGGGAGATTCTGAATGCCTCTGTTTATTTGTATCACAATTTGATCCAGTTGGTGCATGATTGGCGCTTCCTGCAGACTTCTCCGGCAGACCCGGAGGCCCGTAAGGTAATTCTGGATGAGGACGTGTTGGGGGATTGTATCCGTTACGTGGTGTCCCATGAGGTGGGGCATTGTTTGGCGTTGATGCATAATATGTCCGGTTCCGCGGCGATCCCGACAGACTCGTTGCGTTCGCCTTCGTTTACTCAAAAATACGGGACGACGTATTCGATCATGGATTATGCCCGGAATAATTATGTCGCTCAACCGGGGGACAAGGAACGAGGAGTGAAACTGACCCCGCCTAAATTGGGTTTGTACGATTATTTCACGATTCAATGGCTATATACCCCTCTGTTAGATGCCAAAAGTTCGAAAGAGGAAGTTCCTACATTAAGTCGTTGGATTACGGAAAAGTCGGGAGATCCGGTTTATCGTTACGGGAAACAACAGATCTCGTCAAGACTGGACCCCAGTTCGGTAGAGGAAGATTTGGGTGACGATGCGGTTAAATCGGCTACTTACGGGGTGAAGAATTTAAAGTACGTGTTGGCGAATATGGGCGACTGGGTGGCACGGGATGATCCGGACTACACGTTCCAGCAGAATATGTACAATGAAATCGTGTTCCAGTACGTGCGTTACGTGAATCACGTGTTGCTGAATATCGGGGGAATATATTTGAACGAGCGGTATGATGGGGATGAATTGCCGAGTTACGCGGTAGTTCCGAAAGAGAGGCAGAGACAAGCAGTCGATTTCCTGTTGGGACAAATGAAAGACTTGGAATGGTTGAATGCTCCCGATATGCAGCAAAAATTGCCCCTGATGAGTAATATCTCGACCGAGTTGGAAGAGAAAATATTCGGGGCGTTATTATCCCGGAGATGGGCGGTAGCTTTGAGTGCGGTGAAGGATGATAATAAGGATACCTATTCCACGAGAGAGTTTTTGACACACGTGCAGGACTTCGCTTTTGCTCCTACCCGTCAGGGAAAGACGCTGACCACGCAAGATAAAAAGATGCAGATGGAGATTTTAAGGCAGATGCTACTCTTCACGGACTTGGGGAAAAAGGGGATGTCCGGGGATCCGTTGTCGCTGGCTGACGGGTGCAAGATGATCGAGGTGCCGGAGCAAGTGAAGTTGATGAGCCGGGAGCGGTATGGCGAGTTGCCGTTGGAAGTGCTGGGAGGTTTTTCGAACGTGGAGGCGGTACAGCCTTGCGCTGAGGCCCCCGTGACAAAGTTGCCATTGAATATGTCGGAAAGACAAGGTTTCGGCTATTGGGTGAACGTGAATTCCAATATGGTGGTCGAACCGTTGGATCATCTGTATTTCGATATGTTGAAACGGATTCAGGTGTTACTAAAGAGCAAGGCAAATACGGGATCAGAGGATACCCGCCAGCACTATCGGTTGTTGTTGTACAAGATAGAACAAGCATTGAAATAGGTTTGATTTTCTAATACGCGAAAGGATATGAGAAATATATTATATATCTGTTTTCTTTCTTTTTTCCTGTTCGGTTGGGGTGTACAAGGACAAGCGAAGAAAAAGGATAAGGAGAAGAAAGAGACATTGACAGCTTACCAGAAATTATTCAAGGGCAAGCAGGTGAAAACGGCTCATGGACTGATGACGGTTCACAAGATCGGGGATAAAGTGCTGGTTGAGTTCCCGATAAAGTTGTTGGGCAAAGATATGATGCTGACCTCTTCCATCGAGAATATCAGTGATAATGGGGAAGGAGTGGTCGGACAGTTTGCCGGATATGGCTTGCCGTTCTGTTTTACCCGTTTGGATTCGACCTTGCAGGCCCGGATATTCTTAATCGATAAACCTCTGAATAATAGTTTGGAGACAAATTGGAACGAGGCTATCGAGCGATCGAATGCCGGGGGAGTGTATGGCACGTTTAAAATAAAGGCTTATACCCCGGATAGCACGGCAGTTGTGGTGGATATGACTCCTTTATTCATGGAGTATTCCCCGTACACGACCCCGTTTACGGCTATCGGGGGAAATTCTTTCTTTGGACTGATTTCCCGGGAGCATGAATATAAAAAGGAGTGTTCAATGTTGAAAGACGTTGACGCTTTCGATAACAATATCATGGTGACGTGTGAGCTGGGATTTATCGAAAACCAGTATCTGTTCGGGGCTTTTAAGGTGATTCCCGGGGACGTGAAAGTTTCCGTGACGACGAATAAGATGTTGATGCTGTTACCGGAAGAACCCATGCGTCCCCGCTTGGCCGATCCCCGTTTGGGAGTCTCTTTCATGGAGGTTTCGCAGGTCGAGAATGACCGGAAGGGGTTGAAATCTACATTTTACACGAAACGTTGGCGGGTGGAACCGGTAGATGAGGCCGCTCATCGCCGGGGAGAAATGGTCGAGGTGAAGAAACCGATTGTGTTTTACATGGACACGCTGATGCCCAAGGAGTGGCAGCCTTACATTAAAGAGGGGATCGAGGCGTGGAATGAGGCTTTCGAGAAGATAGGTTTTAAGGATGTGGTACGGGTGATGGATTTCCCGAAAGATGATCCGGATTTTAATGCCAACAATATAAAGTATTCCACGATCAGGTATGCCCCGTTGTGGCTTGATATGCAGAATTCGATGCACGTGGACCCTCGTACGGGGGAGATCCTGAATGCCTCTCTTTATATTTATGACGGGTTGGTGTCCGGCTTGAAGACAAATCGGATGTTGACGACGATGGCGACTGATCCGAGTGTCCGGACAACTCGTTTCTCCGAGGAGATGATCGGGGAGCTGATCCGTGTGGAGATTATGCGGGAGGCGGGAATTAATCTGGGTCTGGTGTATAATGCGGGAGCGTCAGCCGTGTATCCGGTTGATTCGTTACGTTCTCCGTCTTTTACCCGGGAGCATGGTTTGAGTCCTTCCGTGATGGATTACGTACCGTGTAATTATATTGCCCAGCCGGGGGACGTGGAAAAGGGTGTAAGAATGGTTCCCGGGGGATTGGGAGAATACGATTATTACGTGATCAGATGGTTGTATGAACCGATTCCGACAGTCATTACGGCGAAGGATGAATTTGCGACCTTGGATCGTTGGATTCGGGAGGGACGGACAAATCCGAAGTATCGTTTCGGGAAAGTGCCTTATTACTACTATGATCCCCGTTGTTTTACCGGAGACTTGGGAGATGATCATTTGAAGGCTTTGGCGTATGCCGTGAATAATTTGAAGATAGCGGTTCGGAATTTCTATGACTGGTATGCCGAGGGGGATGAAGACCTGAGCTTGAGAAGTCAGTTGTATAACTCGTTACGTGGTCAGTTGCAAAAGCGGATCAACGATGTGTCGGTGAATCTGGGTGGTTTTTACCAGATGGAGGCTTTCTCCACGGAGGAGGAGCCGAGTTACGTGGTTGTACCCGGGGCGATACAGAAAGCGGCCGTGAAATGTATGATCGATATGGCGAAAGACCTTGCTTGGTTGGAAAACAAGGCGATTGAGAAGAAGTTGGAGATTCGAAACTCCAATGTGGACCAAATTCGGAGTTTTATCCTGGGGACTTTAACGTTCCGGTTGAAGTACGTGGCTCTTGGGGCTGAGAAGGGCGGGGATTATTCGTTAGTCGAGTATGTCGAGGATATTTACAGGAACGTGTGGGACGGGACGTTGAAAAATCGTCCTTTGGAGAAGTACGAGATGGATTTGCAGAAGGAGTTCTTGGGTAGCGTGGTGGCATCCTCCACGATCGCGACAACGGCGGGTAATTTTACTCCGAGAAGGGGGATTGCTATGGCTGGTCATGAAGGGGCGATTGTACCGGAGACGATTGATCGCAAGCAGTTAGATTTGATACGAGAACAACTTGCTGTTTTGCCGGAGAAAGGGATGAGTCCGGAAGAACGGAGTGGGTTTTATCCCACGATGCAGGTGGTGATGCCGGGTGATTATATCCCGGTGAATTACTATTTCGATATGTTGTTCAAGATTCAGGACTTGTTGAAAGGAGCCGTGACGAAGAGTTCCGGGGAAACAAAATTGCATTACGAGTATTTGCTGTATAAGATTAATAAGATGTTAGCTAACAAGTAAAAGAAGAGGGGGCTGAAAAGTTGTTTTTTAACTCCCTCCCCCCTTCGGGGTGCTCCCTCTATAAACAGAGGGAGAGCTAAAATACTCTCTATCTTCGGGAAGAGTCACCAACTCCTCCTCTGTTTATAGAGGAGGTGGCACGAAGTGACGGAGGAGTTTTTGTTATAAAATAACTTTTGACACACCCTCCAAACACCTGTTAGCAATGAACTTTATGAACTTTCAGAACCCGGAGAGATCGTTGTATCGATAAACATTAATTTTATACATAATGAGAAAAACATTTTACTTGATGGTATTCCTAATCGTGGGAATACTGGGAAATCTGTCGGCTCAAATGACGCTGTTCAAGGGCACGTTTGACGAGGCGATAAAGAAAGCACGGGAAGAGAAAAAAGATTTGTTCGTGGACTTCTGTGCGGAGTGGTGCGGGCCGTGCAAAGCTATGGCCAGCGAGGTATTCACACAACCGGAAATAGGCGAGTATTTCAACTCTCGTTTCGTGTGCGTACAAGTGGATGTGGATGCCAAGGAAAACAAAGATATTGTCAAAAAATACAACGTGGAGGCATTGCCGACCATGGTATTCATCAGCCGCAAAGGGAAAGAAATGCGCCGTGTGCGGGGAGGTGTTCCTGCCGATGCGTTAATCAAGGAGGCGAAAATTGCCGCAGGTGATGAATTGAGTTTTGAACAATTGTATGACAAGTACAAGAAAAAGAAAAACGATTTCGACATACAGCAACAATTGCTACTTGAGGCACCCATGTTTATCCCCACGCAAGTAGGGTACGACCAGCAGAAATGGGGTGCCCGTATCGAAAGCCTGTTCCCGGAATATTTGAAAAACAAGAAGATCGAGAACATGGCAAACGGGGCCGATTTCCTGATTCTAACCCTATATCATAGAGGTACATCGAAAGAGGACCCTATCTTTGATTGCATCGCGAATAACTTCGACAAGTTTGCCGAGGGGGTGCAAAAAGACGCACCGGGAGACGGGAAAGAAATCCCGACGGGAAGAGACCGGGTGGCTCACTACTTGATTTCCATGAACAACAGCTATATCATTCAACTTTGCAAACGAGGTGATATTAACTATAAAAAACGGCTGGCCCGGGTGAATGGAGACTTGAAAAATGCCTACGCAGGAATCTCTTTCGGTTCGCTATCCGTTCTGGATGCCATTACATTGTTGGCTGATGCCACGTATGGTTTGTACCGTCACGACGAAAACACGTTCTTCGAGAAAATGAACGTTTATTTTGCGGGGAAAGGTGAGGCCACGGAGTTGGCGGACTACACGCAACCTTTGCAGGACTTGGCTACCGTGTACGAGGGGAAAATGTCTGAAAACGCTTACGGAAAATGTATCGACTGGATTGCCAAAGCGCTAACCTACGAGATGGTTGTTCCTACCCGTGTACGTTTACTTATGATGATAGGCGACTGCCTGAAGAACACGGGTGAAACCACGAAGGCAAAACAATCCTATAACCAAGCATTCATTGCCAGTGCCGGGATCGAGAATAAAGCAGAAATGAAACAGTTACAACAAATGATTCAACAATCGTTACAAGGTTTATGAAAAAAATTTTACTCCTTATTATAATAAGTATTCAAATTCCGGGCCTCCTGTACGCGCAGGATGACACCAAGATATTTCGTCATGGGCAACTGGATAACGGGTTAACTTACTACGTACGCCACACGACGATGCAACCGGGAAAAGCCGATTTTTACCTCGTGCAAAACGTGGGGGCTCTCATGGAAGAGGATAATCAAAACGGGCTGGCCCATTTCCTGGAACACATGGCCTTCAACGGGACCAAGAGTTTCAAGGAGGGTATTCCTCATTTCCTGAAACGCCGGGGTGTGACCCAGTTCAATGCCCAGACGGGACAGGACGAAACGGTGTACTACATGACGGGCGTGGCGACGGCCGACACGGGACTGGTGGATTCCTGCCTTCTCGTGATGAAAGACTGGTCGGGTTTCCTGTTGCTGGACCCGGTGGAGATTGACAAGGAGCGAGGCGTGATTAAAGAAGAACGCCGGAGTCGCCGGAACCTAGGGATGCGCTTGAGAGAACAGACAGATCCCTACGTGTTCAATCACAGCAAGTATGCCACGAGAAATATCATCGGTAGCGAAGAGATCATACAGAACTTCACACCGGACGAGTTGCGGGCTTATTACAAGGACTTCTACCGTCCGGATCAGCAGGCCGTGATCGTGGTCGGGGACGTGGATGCCGCTAAAATGGAGGCGGACATCCGGAAACTTTTCAACCCGATCCCGAAACGGGTGAACCCGAAACCCCGGTTGGTGTACGGGATCCCGGATAACGAGGAACCTCTCTACACGAAAGCTTTCGACAAGGAAATGACGGAATCATCCGTCACTCTATTGAAACGCGTGAAACAGACTCCCCCGACATCCCTGAAGGAAATGATGAAAAGGAATCTGATCAATCGTTTTTACAACCAGATTGTCGAGAAATACTTGCAAAAGTATATCGAAAGTAAAAACCCGTCGTTCGTGCAAACAATGGTTGGTTTCAACGGGTTAGTACGGAATTACGATCGCTGGAACATCTATATGCAGGCTTACCCGGGCAAGGAGAAACAAGCCTTAAAAGAATTACTGGGGGAGATAGAGCGCATACATCGCCACGCCATCAACGACAAGGAAGTAAAGGAACAGGTGGAGGCTTATTTGCCGGGATTGGAAGAATCAGAGAAGTACAAGGATAAGTTCCCGAACGAGGTGTACGTGCAACTCTACCAGAATAATTTCTTAGAAGGAAAACCGATCACGAGTATCGAGGAAGACATCGCTTACTCGCAAGAAATCTTGTCGGAATTGACGGCAAAGGATTTCCATGATTGGATTGCCTCATGGAATAGTGACTACAAGAATTGGGTGTTTATCATGCAAGGGAATGATCCGACCTATAATTTCCCAACTCAAGATGAAATTCTCGATATTATGAAGGAAGTTCGGGAAGGTGAATTGTCCGCCGGCGCGGAAGAAGAGGTGAAAGCCGTCCCCTTGTTGGACTACGAGGTGAAAGGCGGGGAAATCGTGAAAACCAAAAAGATAAAAGAACTAGACGCGGAAGAATGGACTTTATCCAATGGCTGTAAGGTGTATTACAAATTTACGGACCAAGATGGGATTAAAGTAAGTCTGCTCGGAGAGAGCGCGGGAGGATTATCTTTGCTCCCCGCAGAAGATCTTCCCTCGGCCTCGGCATTATCTACCTTGATAATGTATTCCGGGCTGTACAAACACACCATGCCGATGATGCAGGCTATATTGAAAGGACACCAGATACACCCCAACGTGACACTGGGCGAGACATTCGAGGGCGTGAGCGGGTTCTGTAACAATAACGAAACAGAAATGTTGCTTCAGATTATTTATCTTTTCTTCGAGCATCCCCGTTTTGACCGGGGTGATTTTGACAAGTACGTGTACGTCAATCGTCTCCGTGTAGAAAATACACCCCGTACGGTGAATGACACGATCTCGGAACAAATGCAGAAACTCCGAATTAAGGATTCTCCTCGTCTCTGGAAAGAGAGTACGGTGTTCTATGATGCAATGGACTTTGACAAGATGGTGTCTATTTACAAAGATCGTTTCCAGGATGCCTCGGATTTTCATTTCTATCTAACCGGGAATATTCAACGGGAAGAGGCTCGGGAACTGGTAGCGAAATACCTGGGAGCTATCCCATCCACTTTCCGGAAAGAGAAAGCCGTACATCATGACTTGCGGATAAAAGGTTCCATGACCGAAACGATCCTGGCAAATATCCCGGACAACAAGTACATGACGACCATCGAATTCTCAAACACGTTGAAATTGAAGCCGGTGGAGGACTTGGCTATCGACGTGATCCGCACGGTACTATCCAACCGGTACCAAGAGATCATTCGGGAAGATGAAGGCGGAGCATACGGGGTGAATGTCGGTGCAGCATACGAAAACTATCCGAGACCGGCACAGAATATCGTTATCAACTTTCAGAGTAACACGGAGAAAGGTGACCGGATGCGAGCCATCGTCCACGAACAGATTGATAAACTCGTTGCCGAGGGCGTGAGCGAGGAAGACGTGGAAGATATGGTGCTGATGATGAAGAAAGGACGTGTCGGGGTGCTGGAAAACCGGGGTAATGCCCACTGGCAGGATGCCTTGCGCCTCTATGCTGAAACGGGCAAAAATATAGATTCGCCCGAATTATTCGAGAATCCGATTAAAAAATTAAATGCAAAAATAGTACAAGAAGTCGCTAAGAAATTCTTTGCAACGGCTGAATGTATCGACATCGTAGTGAGATCCAAATAAGGTGCAACTTTAATTTTCTCAATGGAGGGGCCTACAAAAGCCCCTCTGTTTTCTTTTTCCCACGGGCATTGAGCCGGAAACTCATCACGGTTAAATCATCCGATTGCTCAGCCTTCCCGACAAAACGTTTCACGTCCCCAACCACTTTCTCCACCATTTGCCGTGGTGCTAGTTGGGAATGACTTGCCACCAAGTTAAACAACCGATCTATCTTATAAAATTTAGATCGTTCATTTTGAGCTTCCGACACCCCATCCGTGTACAAAAGCAACTGAGAACCCGGAGCAAAATAACATTCTTGTTCCTCGTAATCATAATCGGAAGTAACACCCAAAGGTAAATTATCCGCAGTCTTGAAGAAAGACACGGTTCCATCCGGGGCAATCAATAACGGGTAAGGATGTCCCGCATTACAGAATCTCAGACGATTCGTGTTCAGATTCAATACCCCGGCAAAAAAAGTAATAAACATACTCGTGTTCCCGGTCCGAATCAAACTCTGGTTCATTAGATTCATGATATAATTCAAAGAGGTATCCCGCAGAGCCAAAGATCGCATCTGGCTGATCGTGGTTGCCATAAACAAGGAGGCAGGAACTCCTTTCCCCGAAACGTCCCCAATGGCGAAACCAAACTCATCCTCGTTCAGCATCAAATAATCATACAAATCCCCTCCGACCTGACGAGCCGGATGCAACACGGCATGAATATCAATACATTCGGCTCCAAAGGTGGGGACAAATTGTTTCGGAACCATTCCCAATTGAATATCATGGGCGATACGCAACTCACTCTCGATCTTTTCATTCGCTGTCGTCGTCCGACGTAACTGATCCACGTATTCCGTCAATTGTTGCTGCATGAAAAGAAATGATTCATACAATTCCCCTAATTCATCCTTAGACCGGATACGCGGTAACGGTGTGTTAAAGTTCCCTTGTGCCACATCCCGAGCTGAAGCAGCAAATATCGTCAATGGTTTTGTGATTCGTCGCACGGCCACAAAACAAATAAAATAAACAAATAACAACAACAGGACAAAGCCAATCAGCAGATACATATTAAATTTGCTCAACTTACCAAACACCTGATCGTATGGACAAATTACCGCCATATACCAATCGGTTGCCACCACCGGCGTGTAATACACATAGGACAGAACTCCCCCATCGTCCACGATGATACTACCGCTTTTCCCGGCTGCCATCTCGTTTACCAGAATAGTAACATTCGTATCCCGTGCCTCTTTTGCCGTTTCGAACATATTTTGACCAATCATCACCTCCCCTTCCCTGCGCAAGATATAACGTCCCTGTTTGTCAATAACCACGGTATAACTACCCTTGTAAGGCTTGATCGAATCGACCAGATCACGCAACCATCGATTGGTTAAATCCACGGATAAAATACCAATTAGTTCATGCTTTTCCCCATGAACCGGAACCGCGTAAGACGTCGTGATCACATCCGGATCACCCGCATCCCGATAGGGCTTACTCCAGTACCGGTGTTCCCTCGCACCTTTGTACCAGCCTTTTTCAAAATAATTGTAATCTTCACTCCCGACTTGAATGGTCTTCACGGAATCTCCGACCATATATGAATAAGGGGCAAAGTAATGTCCCTTTTCCGGGAAATAGTAAGGTTCAAAAGCAATCGCACAACCAAAAATCTCCGGGTTATCTTTTACAATCCGCCGAGTGATACCAAACAAAGAATCCGGCTCCTTTACATATTCAACGATCATCCATCCTAGGTTTTCAGGAATCTTTTCCACCTTACTCAATAACGCACTCACACGTAAATTTGCCTGAGCAGCCATACTCTCTATCTTATCCTCGGCCTCTTGCGACAACGTTTCCGTTGAGTAGTGATAAAATACGCCCACTAAAACAAAAGAAAGAATTGTAATGAACGAAATCACATACAAACTCAATTTAGCAGGAAAAGATTTTTTATATCGATCAAATATCATAATTATCAATTGATGAAAAGTTCCTTATTATACCCCGTTATAATAAGCCACGAATATACAAAAAAACTATAAAACTAGTACAAAAAAATAATTATTCAAGAGTCTTTTCCCAAGTGATTCCGGCTAACAAGCTCCATCAGTACTGATTGGAAAAAATAAACTTGTAAAAGAATTTCCACACACGAATACTTCTCATCTGAAATATTTGTTCTTATTAAATATTAATACTAATTTAGTCGCGAATTACAAACGAAAACGTTTTAAATATTTAGTAGATGTATAAACCATCAGAATATTATTTCGTTTTAGCCTACATCGTGGGCGTACTTAAATTGTTCGGGGGACTATGAAAATTCCGCCGGAGTAATTTCAGGCATCTTTTGGCAACAGGTATGTTGCTCTCTTTTAAGCAAAACAAACAACTTAAATCAATAATCTTTTAATTATGCAAAAACAACTATTATTAGGTGTTGAAGCTATTGCACAAGGTGCTATAGACGGAGGTATATCCGGCGTGTTCGCGTACCCGGGAACCCCTTCAACAGAGATCACTGAATACATTCAGGAATCGAAACAGGCTATCGCCCGTAACGTTCACCGGATGTGGTCTGCTAACGAAAAGACTGCCATGGAAACCGCACTAGGAATGTCCTATGCAGGAAAAAGGGCCTTGGTATGTATGAAACACGTGGGAATGAACGTGGCCGCAGACTGTTTCATGAACGCTGCTATTACCGGGGCTAACGGAGGTATGGTTATTATCGCTGCCGACGACCCATCTATGCACTCATCTCAAAACGAGCAAGATTCACGTGTATACGGTAAATTTGCCTTAATTCCAATCATGGAGCCCTCTAACCAACAAGAGGCATACGACATGACCCGCTACGCTTTCGACTTGTCAGAGCAAATGGGAACTCCCGTGTTATTAAGAATCACGACTCGTCTGGCACACTCTCGTTCCGGTGTTGAACCAAGAGAGGCTAAAGCCGAAAATGAAATGCGTTTACCGGAAGACAAACGTCAATTCGTGTTACTTCCCGCTATCGCTAAAAAAAGATATAAATTATTACTAGAGAAACAAACCGCTTTCGAAGAGGCATCTGATAACTCTTCTTTCAACCAATATATTGACGGGGCTGACAAATCAATGGGTATCGTCGCTTGCGGTATCGGTTACAACTACCTGATGGAAGTGTTCGGTGGAAACTGTCCTTACCCGGTAGTAAAAGTAAGCCAATATCCTCTTCCGAGAAAGATGATCACCAAATTGGCAGAAAGCACTGAAAAATTGCTCGTTTTAGAAGAAGGCTACCCGGTAATTGAAGAGGCTTTGAAAGGTTACTTGGAAAAAGAATGTGTACTCGGACGTTTGGATGGCACGCTCCCCAGAGACGGAGAGTTGAACCCGGATCACGTGGCGAAAGCATTCGGCTTACCTTCTATCGAAGGATCGCCTGTACCAGAGATCGTGGCACCTCGTCCACCGGCCCTTTGCGTGGGATGTAGCCACAGAGACGTGTATGCCGCCTTGAATGCAGTTGTTGCCGAATACCCGAATGCGCGTGTATTCTCTGACATTGGTTGTTACACTTTAGGAGCCCTTCCTCCATTCCAAGCAATCAACTCTTGCGTGGACATGGGAGCCTCTATCACCATGGCAAAAGGTGCCGCAGATGCAGGATTATACCCGGCAGTATCCGTTATCGGAGACTCCACGTTCACTCACTCCGGAATGACCGGGTTACTGGATGCTGTAAACGAAAAAGCCAACATCACAATTATCATTTCCGACAATGAATCCATCTCCATGACCGGAGGTCAGGAATCTTCAGCATTAGGACACCTGGAATCTATCTGTCGCGGTATTGGTGTTGAACCGGAACATATCCGTGTTCTACTTCCCGTACCGAAAAATCACGATGAATTGTGCAAGATCATCCGTGACGAGATCGAATACAAGGGTGTATCCGTGATCATCCCGAGAAGAGTTTGTATCCAGAAAGCTGCAAGAGACGCTAAGAAAAAGAAAAAATAAATTGATTCAAAGATCAATTTAAAATCTAAAACTTAAAATTTAAAATTATGAAGACAGATATTATATTAGCGGGTGTAGGTGGACAGGGAATCCTTTCTATCGCTGCAGCATTGGGGTCTGCCGCCCTCAACAATAACCTGTACATGAAACAAGCCGAGACTCACGGAATGAGTCAACGCGGGGGTGATGTGCAGTCTTTCATGAGAATCTCCGACAAACCGATTTTCTCTGACCTGATCGCCAAAGGAACAGCCGATATTATCCTTTCAGTTGAGCCGATGGAGGCATTACGTTATCTTCCCTATTTGAAAAAAGGGGGATACGTGGTAACGAACGCCACCCCGTTTATCAATATCCCGAACTATCCGGAAATTGAAACCTTGATGGCCACGTTGAAAACCCTTCCTCATCAAGTAATCATTGACGCTGACAGCATCGCTAAAGAGGCTGCAGGCAACGTACGTGCCAGCAACTTCGTGATGATGGGTGCCGGTTCTCCTTTCATCGAAATTCCCTTCGAATACTTGGAAAAAGGTATCATGGCTATTTTCGAACGTAAAGGTGCCGATGTCGTAGAGATGAACTTGAAGGCATTACGTGCCGGACGTGAATTCGCACAAAACTACATTAAATAATCGGATCTGGGGGAGTTGGCAATGACTCCCCAAGCAAAAACCCGTCTAATCTTTGGTGTTAGACGGGTTTTTTAGATCATCCAGAAGGATTATTTGAAACACTTAACGAATCATGTTCCAAATATTTACTTTTGTTGGGAAATCACTTCAAATAAACAAAATACATCGTATTCTTTGAATGAAACACTAAAAAAACTGATTTACAGTCCTTTTTTATAGAATTTCCGACAAAACAGAGAAAGTTTCTCGTTTTTTCACTTATTCAATAGTTCATTTTTCATAAGCAAAGATTACGAACGAAGGTTTGCTCTCATGTCAAGTTTGTCATTCCCGAACTTTAACCCATTTCATGGCATCGGCGACAACCTCCTGCGGTCCCCACTTTTCGTTGGTAGAATTGGGATCTCGATCCCTATCACTCAAGGTTACCCATGCTGTTGTCCCGTGAAAATTAAAAACACCCAAGGATATCCACCTCCAATCATCCTTGTCCATCGTCAGAACAACCTCATGTTCTTCCTGTCCATCGAATACAGAATAATAATACTTCCTCGAAAAACGAGGTGCCCAGGACGGATATACACTTTGAGCATCATAAGGCAGATAACAAAATACCTCGTATTTCCCTTCTTGTGGTAAACGAGCTTCCCACCGCACTTTCTGGTTACCCTTGCCGGCTTTTTTGAAATACGCCCCTTTCACGGGGAAACCTTGGCAATCAGGTTGGATCGTGAATCCCCAATGATTGACAGGGGCAAATTGGTAACATTTGGCCCGTGTCTCAACCTTTCCGAACAGGGAAGCAAGACTAAACTTTCTTGTTTCCAGGATCGTGAACCCCCGGTCCTCGTTATCCACGATAATCTCGTCGTCATTTGTTGGGAACAACAGGGTATCGAGGGGTAAAAAACGCATAGTAGTATCGATATCGGCATTCCCTCTTTCGCTTGACAATTCTATTAAGGACGGGATATTTAAAGCCAACACAGTATATACAAAATTGCTATTACCTTTCACGAACTTCTTTATGTCCCGCCCTTCTCCCGGAGGAATCACCCATCCCTGACTATCACACAACGTGATAATACCCGGAACTTTACCATGATTAAACACCTTAAAATCATATACCCAATCACCACCCTCGCCAGAAACGCAATGTCCGGCTATTTGAAAAACAGGTAACCTGTTTTGCCTGAATAGATTCTCGACAATAGTGTCCAATCCGACATTGCTACTTTTGAAAAATTCTTGGGAGAACTCTTCAAAAGTTCTTTCCTCGAAAAGATGTCGTTTGAGAAAATCGTGATAAACTTCCTGAAATTTGTTCTTTCCAATTCTAACATACAAAAGGTTTCGCAACACATCGCACTTCTTACGAATTATATTATCAAGCAATTCCGGGGAGAGCGAAGAATCTCGCAAGGCATCCTCTAGACTGTGATCTTTCAAGTAATCCACGATAAGATACTCAACATTCTCGCTCAACGCATCATCTTCGGGAGAACTAAATATCAATGTTAACATATCATTTATCAAAGGCCACTCGTCAGAATGAAGAAAACTCGTGTTACCGATGCCACTCGGCTCCAGATCACAACTACCGTCCTCAAACAAACTTAATTCATGGTACAAGTGAACACGCATTTCGTCTTCTTTGTTCGCAAAAGAAGCTATCAACTCGTCTGCCGAGTATTTCTTCTCCGGCAGGAACACCATCCCTCCCTGTACACGTTCACCTGACTGCAACGACCTTCCCGTAAACACGTGAAAATTACAAGGAACTTCCACACAAGTGAGCCAACTATAAGGATATTGTAACGTGGGATCGTAATCAATTTTATTCTCGTACCGTTTACTTACATAATCGAAATTATAACTATAAAACTCCACCCTACTCTTTACTCCCTCAATAGCGAGAAGCAATTCCTCTCTGGTAACAGCATCATAACGGTCAAGCAAGAATTCATGCTCAGGCAAATAGAAAAGTTCTGCCCTTACCGGGTGATTGTCTTCTACGAACTCAATAGGTTCTCTCACATCAAATTTCGTTCCTATCGTATCATTGCAAATCAATATCTCTCGTCTCTTGTAATTACCGATGCAGAGACTGATCCCGGGCATATTATGATCGAAACTAAACTTCGTATCCCCGGCAGTTTCCCGATCGGCCTGTCCCTGAGATATCGCTACAAGCTTGGGATCATGTTGCACCTCCAAGGTGTAGCGAGTGAACATCTTTTCCCGGAAACTCAGGGAATGGTAAGGAGGGATACTGACCGGATACCAAACGCATTCCGGGGAAAGCAGTTTGTATTCTTTCTCGCAAAAAGCGGGGGAATAACCGAAGCGATAAATACCTATCGTGTTCACTTCCGGAGATACATATTTCTCTTCCGGAGTATCGAGAAAACAGAAACTATTGTCTATTTTCCCCTCGTATTTCACGACAACATCTCTCGTCTTGCCGGGTGCCACCGTCTCGTCCGCAAGAATCACCTGCCGATCTCGTCGGAAAGAGACCGTTTCCCCATCCACCGTGATCGAGGAAACAACGAGCCCGGGATTCAGGTAAAATACCAGCGGGAGAATTATGCTCTCCCTATTCTTAACAGTCATCTCGCTCGTCACGGAAATTCCACCGTTTTCTGTTTCTTTCAAATGGAGGTGGTTTGCGATAATCTTGAGTGGTTTCTCCTGCCCGTACTCTGCGTAAACCTCTCGGAAAACTGCCCGCTTTTGGGAGACAGCCTGAATGCAGTGAATATAAACGACAGCCAAACTACTAGTAACAATCAACGGCAACAAAGCCATGTAAACTAGCCGGAATGGCGCCTGCGGATTATTATGAATCCGCGGGTAAGGAATCACGGACAGAATGACCAACCCACCCCCGAAAAACAGGACAAACAGCCGTTGCAACAAGTAATCCCCGAGATTCACATGCCCCGTGAAGTCTGAAAACATATTAGGAATCCCCGTGGCTAAGGGATCAAATAATCCGTTTAACCAAATAGATCCCGGGAGAGTTAACACACCGAGGATAACCACAAGGAAGATTATGCCCAAACCTTGGTTCTTCACCAACCTCACCACACAGGAAGAAAGAGCATTACAGAAAACCGTGACCGGCAGGTTCAAGGTCAACCAATAAAAGAGATAATATCCAGCGTTGAACACTTCGGGATAAAAAAGAAGGTTCAATAACCCGCAAAAAGCAAGTACCAACACATTGACAACCGTGAAAGCAAGGATTTTACCGATGACATTTCCTGTCACGATCTCAGTATTCCCTTGGGCGTGAACATTCAAAGCCATCGTAGAATCCAAACGGGAGCGTCGCATGTCGTTGATCACGAGGATCGCCCCAAAACACAGTTGCAAGATGTTGAACAAGTAAGCACACCTAAAGGGAATGGACGAAGACAATGACCGCGAAACCCAGTCCATAACCGGTCCCCGAAACAGTTCTCCGATACTTGACGTCCCCCCCAAACGGGATAGTGGTGTGAACATGTAAAGGGTGATCCCCACGATCCCAAGAATAACAAATATTCTAAAAATTACGTTCCGACTAGAACGCTTATACTCGTATAAAATTTCGGTAAAGATATGGTTTCTGTCCATCACGCTTGCCTTCTATTATCAATTTAATCTCTAGATACGAATTCCTCTCTCAAAAATATATAAATGTTCCTTCAAATCACTTCCAAATATAAATAACGTATTCTTTAAGTGATTTTTATTAGATACCAGCAATAATAAATATACTACTATCTTGTTTCTGATTTTATTTCGTGACAATTAATGTAGCTTCTGATGTAACCTCCCCCAAAGCGTTATATATTTTAACCTTATATGTTCCGGCATCTTCTGGCCGAACTAAATTTATTACTAATGTTGCATATCCTTCTTTAAGATAGGATTCAATCCGATCATCACTAGTCGAAATTGGCCTCCCATTATAAAACCATTCCACTCGGATATCCGGATCGTCAATAGGCACAAAACGAGCAAGAAATACCGCAATGCCCCCTTCATTAACCGCCAAATTCATAAGGTGTTGTACTATTATGGGTTTTTCCTTTATAATAGAAGCACTCTCAATGAGTTTCGTATCACTTTGTTCCACAAATCTTTCCTCTTGATTGAACCCAGCCAACACAAAAGAAAGTACACAAATTAAAAAAATGATTTTTTTCATACTGATCATGTTTTAAAATTAGTATTACAACAAACCTAACAAAACAATAATATATTTCCAAATACTTATTTATATATTTTAATCTATATAATTCAGTCATCCAAACCTGATTCATACTTCTAGAAAATTAAATAAATGAATATGGTAATCTTTCCTATCGCATATACAAAAAGCCCAAATATAGATCTGCCCCTCATCACTCGTTGAATGTTTGTTTTCTCATTCAAACAGTTGAAAAAGATTCTATATCTTTTACCCCTTTTTTAAAATAATCCATAAAACGCAAACAAAAAAGAGACTTTATACGTTCAATTTATAATTAAACTTTAAAAATTAAGGCTATGACTGAGGATTATGAATTAAAAGATGACGTACATCGGCAACAATACGAATTCCGTATCGGGAACTATACCCCGAAAATCGAATATATAAAATCAATCAACGGAGAAATATATCTTACCCATACAGAAGTCCCGCGGGAACTGGAAGGGAAAGGGATAGGTAGCCAGTTGGTAGAAAAAACGTTACAAGACATTGAGCGGCAAGGTTTACGGTTAGTTCCACTTTGTCCTTTCGTGGCAGCTTATATCAAGAAACACCCCGAATGGAGACGCATCGTGATGAAAGGTATTAATATAAAATAAGCACACATGGATAAGAAAATTGAATATACAAACGGAGAGTTAACCATTATCTGGCAACCGGGTTTATGCCAACACGCCGGAGTGTGCGTGAAAATGTTACCCAAGGTATACAATCCCAAAGAAAGACCTTGGGTCAAAATCGAGAATGCCACGACGGCAGAATTAATCGAACAAATTAACAAATGTCCTTCTGGAGCATTAAGTTACAAAATGAATAAGTAGTGAAAGTCGCCAAATTCGGCGACTTTTATTTTTTCCTTTTCCACAAATAGCAAACAATAAATATCAACAAGAAACAAAGCACGATAGTTGCCCCCGAAGGTAATTTCAGCGCTGCCGAAGTAAATAAGCCGATAACCGAACCAGCACAACTAATAATCGTTGCCCACACAAGCTGTTTCGTGAAATTCTTATAAAACATCCCGGCAATAGCCTGTGGCATGGTGAGGTACGAAATCACGAGAATGATTCCCGCTAGTTTCATACACAACACGATACACAAAGCGATCAATGCCGTAATTCCGATTTCCAGACCATTCAATGCAACGAAATGTGTCCGGCTATATTCTTTATCAAAAGCGATATAGAATAGAGGACGATAAAATTTAGCAAAAAACACGATGATCACCAAACACAACAAAAGCGAGAGAATAACCTGCTCCCCCGTCACCGTGAGGATATTACCAAACAAGTAAGATAACAAATTAGGAGCATACCCCGGTGTCAGATAAATAAACAACACCCCGATAGCCATACCCGCAGACCAGAATATCCCAATCAATGAATCTTCCTTAAATCGCTTATTATCCGAAAGATATAGAATACAGAAAGCGGCGGCTAAAGCAAACACGGCCGCTCCGAAAAGAGGCGATAGCCCTAAGAAATAGGCTAATCCCAATCCCCCGAAAGAAGCGTGTGTAATTCCCCCACTGATAAAGACCATCCGTTTGGCCACGATATAAGTTCCTATCAATCCACAACTCACGCCAATCAGAATTGTACACAACAGTGCATTCTGGAAAAAAGTATATTCTAATAATTCAAACACCTTATTAATTTTAGATTTAATGATTTTAGATTGAAAAAACAATCAATCTAGTGCTTCCCTTCACTTTCAATTTTCAATTCTCCATTTTCAATTGTACGATCGTGTTTCAACAACACCCGATGAGGCACCGTACCGTGAGAGATCAATTCAATCGGACAATTATATAATTTCAATTGTTCCGGCGTGATCAGATTTGATTCATGGTAATGCAAGCCGCCATTCACGCAGGCTATCGTCTTCACGTAAGAGCAGATTGTTCCCAAATCGTGAGAAACCATCACGATACTCATCGTTTTGTTCAATTCGCCCAACACGGAATAGAACTCATTCTCAAAATTCGCATCCACGTAAGTAGAAGGCTCATCCAGAATAAGAATCTTCGGGGAAGAAATAATAGCTCGACACAAGAATACCCGCTGCATCTGTCCCCCGGAAAGCTCTCCTATCGGGCGATTCCCGAATCCTCCCATTCCGTATGTTTTTAAAAGCTCATCCACCTTTTCCCGATCAGCCCTCGTGTAACCCTTAAAAATTCCCTTCTCCGACATCAAACCGGACAAAACGACCTCTTTCACGCTAATCGGAAATCTCGCGTCAAAACGGCTGTTCTGAGGCAAATAACCAAACAAAGATTGTTTAGTAACATGATAAACAATTTCACCGGAGAAAGGTTTTAGCAATCCCAAAATCACCTTCAATAAAGTTGTTTTTCCACCCCCGTTCGGTCCGATGATCCCGATAAAATCATGTTCCCGAATGGTAAGATTTACATCCCGCAACACGACCGCCTGCTCGTATCCCGCTGTAATCCCTTTTAACTCCAGAAGTTCATTCATTCTTCTATTTCATTTTCTGTTCAATGATACCCAATAAAGAACACATCTCGGCCTTCCAGTCCGGACTCAGCGGGTCTATGGTTATCACCTCTCCATCAATCTCCTTGGCGATAGCCTTGGCATTGGCCACATCAAATTGATTCTGAATGAAAACAATCTTTATTCCTTTAGCCCGGCAAGTATCGATCACCGCTTTCAAGTGCGAAGGATTCGGTTCCTTTCCCTCATCTTCAATAGAGATTTGTTCCATCCCGTAATCCTTGGCAAAATAAGTCAGTGCCGGATGATAAATTAGAAAAGTTTTATTCTCTTTCTTCGGAATAATTCGACGGGCTGCCTGATCAATGCTATCAATCTCCACCCGGAACTGACGATAGTTCTTTTCAAACGCCTCCCTCTGATCGGGGAATTTTGCCGCCAACACATCCAATATCGTGCGAGCCATCATCTCCGCATACCGGGGAGACATCCACACGTGAGGATCAAAATTCCCGTCATGCGAACCGTGATCGTGCTGATGTCCATGTCCGTGGTCATGATTACAAGTTCCTTGCTCCAAATCCATCCCGACAGATTGCTTCACGAGTAACATATTTTTCTGAGTTTCCAGAAAAGGATACAAATTACTCAACTCGAAAGGCAAATATCCCACGGCAAAATAAACAGAGCTACTGTGTAAAGCCTTCAACTGCTCCGTACTCAGATCACTCACCGCAGGATTCGCTCCCGGTGGAATCATCACGTTCACCTTCACGTAATCACCCGTAATTCTCTCCACGAAATAACGCTGTGGTAAAATACTCACGCTAATCGTTCTCTCCTTGTCTTTATTCTCCCCACAAGCCGTTAATAAGGCTATCAAAACAACTATAATTCCTATTTTCATTATATTGGATATATCAAATTCTTCTCTTCGATCACGTCTAACACTTCGGAAAGATATTTTGCAGCCTCGTATTTTGCCATGGGTAAATTGTGCAACAAATAATTACCGCAATCTCTAGCAGCAACACCGGGGACTTCTCCCTCGAAATCCCGGATAAAACGGAAGGTTTCCCGCATTAACTCCACGATGTCACGGGACTCCAAGTCGCCTTTCATCAAAAAGTAATTTCCCGTACAGCACCCCATTGGTCCCCAAAACACGATCTTGTCACCCCACTCCTTATGATTGCGCAAATAGGTCGCCGCCAGATGCTCTATCGTATGTAACTCTCCCTGTCCCAACACGGGTTCCCGGTTCGGTTCCTTCATGCGTATATCAAACGTCGTGACCACCTGATCACCTAAATAGTCTTTACGGGAAACATAAATTCCCCTCAACAAGCGCAGGTGATCAATCGTAAAACTCGGTATTTTTTCCATGCTTTAAATTTTATTCTTCTGATAAGGCTTTGATCAACACTTTAATCATTTCAAAAGAACGTTTAGGAGCCTCTTCCCAAAAATTCAAATATTGTTTGTAATGATCTTTTACCCCGGGAGTATCACTGATAATACGATAGCTCAAGAATGGAACCCCACACATATAGCAAACCTGTGCAATGGCACATGATTCCATGTCGACCGCCATTCCTTCCGGAAAACGTTTTTTAATCTCCGTCAACTCCTCTTTATCGGTAATAAACTTATCCCCGCTACATATCAAACCTCCGTAAACATTACCATCATGAGCAACAGATAATGCCAATTTACACAGCTCCTTATCCGAAACAAAACGAGCCGGCAAACCTTGCACCTGACCATATTCATTTCCTTCTCCACACCACACGTCATGATAAACCATATTCTCGCCCACGACAATATCCATCACTTCTGTCAAGGGATCTATCCCCCCCGCAACCCCGGTATTGACAATAATATCCGGCGTGTAACGCTGTATCATTTCCATCGTACCGACAGCAGCACATACCTTTCCAATACCGCTTTTAACCAAAATAACTTCCACGTTCCCGATGCGTCCTTCCGTAAAAAGAAGTCCGCGAACAGGTTCTTCTTTTGTCTGTTCCAATAATGATTTCACCAGTCCGTACTCGGACGTCATGGCCACAATTATTCCGATCCTTCTCATATAACTCTATTGAAAAAATGGATTCATTCTTTTTTCTTCTCCGATCGTCGTGAATCCTCCATGCCCGGGAATGACACGAACATCATCGGGTAATATAAACAATTTTTCCCGGATACCATTCAACAACTGATTCATATCCCCACCCGGCAAATCAGCCCGGCCAATACTTCCCTGGAACAAAACATCCCCCGCAACCAGTAATTTATCCTTTTCACTATAAAAGCAAAGCCCTCCCGGAGAGTGTCCCGGGACATGGATCACCTTCAATTCCGAATGTCCGAACTTCACGATATCCCCATCTTTCAGGTATTCCCCCAAAGCCGGTGGCGGGGTAATTCCTTTCACACCTAACATAGCCGCGTACCTTTCGGCATCCTCTACCCAAAACGAATCCGCCTCATGCGCCCGGGCTGATAGCCCAAACTCATCCAGCATGAAATTATTCCCGAAAATATGATCGATATGCAAATGTGTATTTAACAATGCTACCGGCGTCAACTGATTCTCCACCAAGAAACTCTTCAAACGTTGTCCTTCTTCCTTCGAAAAACAACCGCAATCAATCACCACGGCCTCCCCTGTCTCGTCATACAACACGATCGTGTTCTCTTGCCATGGATTATTTGTAAATACTTTAATTTTCATCTGTCGTGCATTTTAACCCGACAAATATACGAAAAAAAGAAGTGGATCAAAAAGGCTTTTGATCCACTTCTTTATCCGTAACGTTTATAAAGTCGAACCTTCGGTTCCGAAAGTTCATAAAGTCCGAAAGGCTCCCGTCACCTTATGAACTTTATAAACTTTATGAACCTTTAACTCTCTTATAATTTGAATCGTCAGATTTTCAACGTATCGAATCCCCGACCATAAACCCCCATAACGGTGTTCATCGTCAAGAACGCATCCGGATCTGCCATCTTCGTTACACGCATAATATTTTGCATCTCGCTCTTACGGGCAACCACGATCAACATCTTACGCGCCTCTCCGGTATACCATCCCTGACAATCCACCACGGTAACGCCGCGTCGCAAATCACGGGTAATGGAATTCGCCACATCCTCGTATTTTTGAGAAAATATAAGGAATTGTACCGATTGCATCTGTCCCGTAAATACCAAATCAATCGTGTAGGAGTTAACCCCCATCACCACGTAACCATAGATAATAGTGGCTATTTTTGCCGTGGGATCTATCGCAGTATCCTCCCCGATAAAGTAACTACATCCGATGATAAACACATCGATGTACATGATAATTTTACCCGGACTGATATTCCGGTACTTGTTGATAATCATGGCGACAATATCCGTACCGGCAGTACTTCCCCCGTTCACCAGAGAAATACCGATACCCGCACCACACATGATACCGGAAATCACAGCACACATGAATTTATCTTCCAACAGAGGTTCGTGTATCAGGTTCTGAAACAAACTCAACAGGAAAGAACTCATGAAAATAGCGTAAATGGTCTTAAAACCGAAACGAGGTCCCAGAATCTTGATAGCAATCGCCACCAACAAAAAGTTGATCACGAAATAGCTATACCCGATCGGAATCACCTCTCCGGAAAGGAAATAAATAATTGTTGAAATACCGGTCACTCCACCACCGACCATACGATGCGGAGCCAAAAATGCCGTCACGGCAAACGTGTATATCAACAAACCGAACGTGATCAACAGATACGCCCGGATTTCACTCATCAACTTCTCCTTTGTAACTTTCATCACATTAATTATTTTGTTTTGCCCACGTATCCTTCAAACCAACAGTCCGGTTAAACACCAGCGCTCCCGGCTTGGAATCTTTATCCACGCAGAAATATCCCAGACGTTGGAATTGGAAACGGTCACCTTCTTTCGCCTCCTTCAAACTCGGCTCCAACTTACAGCCCGTCAAAACTTTCAATGAGTTTTCATTCAAGAATTCCTTGAAATCAACATCTTTATGCCCGGCAGGGTCCGGATCTTTAAACAATCGATCGTACAAACGCACTTCCGCCTCGATAGCATCCGGAGCAGACACCCAATGCAAAGTACCTTTCACCTTCCGGTTACTTGCCGATCCTGTACCGCTACGGGTATCCGCATCATACGTACAATGAATTGTCGTGATATTTCCCTCCGCATCCTTCTCCACGCTCTCACACTTCACGATATAAGCCCCTTTCAAGCGAACCTCGTTACCCAAAGTCATCCGGAAAAATTTCTTCGGAGCATCCTCCATGAAATCATCCCGTTCGATATATAGTTCACGAGAGAAAGGAACCATTCTCGTTCCGGCTGTTTCGTCCTCCGGATTATTCTCGATCTCCACGGTCTCAGTCTGTCCTTCCGGGTAATTGTCAATCACCACCCGAACCGGGTCCAACACGGCCATCACACGGGGAGCGATTTTGTTCAAATGCTCCCGGACACAGAACTCCAATAAAGCCATATCCACCACGATCTCCCGACGGGCAACACCCACCTTTTCCGCAAAATTACGGATAGATTCAGGGGTATATCCGGCACGTCTCAACCCGGTAATCGTCGGCATACGAGGATCATCCCAACCAGCCACAATTCCCTTCTGAACGAGTTCCAGCAAACGACGTTTACTCATCACCGTGTAACTCAAGTTACGACGGGCAAACTCAATCTGCCGGGGACGATACGCCGTGTCAATCAACTGATCCAGAAACCAGTTATACAAAGGACGGTGTACCTCGAATTCCAATGTACATATCGAATGTGTAATACCTTCCAGATAATCGCTCTGACCATGCGTGAAATCATACATCGGGTAAATACACCATTTATCCCCGGTTCTGTGATGAGCCACGTGCATGATACGGTACATGATCGGGTCACGCATCAACATATTAGAAGATGCCATATCTATTTTCGCTCGCAAAACTTTCTCTCCGGCTTGGAACTCACCGTTTTTCATCCGGCGGAATAAATCCAAATTCTCTTCCGGAGTCCGATCCCGGTAAGGACTATTTACTCCGGGTTCCGTGGGAGTCATACGTTGAGCGCTGATCACTTCTGCCGGCTGATCGTCCACGTAAGCCTTTCCCTCCAGAATCAATTTTTCAGCCCAGTCATATAACTGTTGAAAATAATCAGATGCAAAATGCGGTTCTCCTTCCCATTGGAAACCTAACCATTGAATATCTTGTTGTATGGAATCAATATATTCGACATCCTCTTTTGAAGGATTTGTGTCATCAAAACGAAGGTTGCATTTTCCCTGGTATTCGGTTGCCAATCCGAAGTTCAAGCATATAGAGGTTGCATGTCCGATATGCAAGTACCCGTTCGGTTCCGGCGGGAAACGAGTATGTACCCGACCGCCGTTCTTTCCCTCGGCCAACTCCTCTTCAATAATCTGTTCGATGAAGTTTAACGATTTACCTTCACCTTCTTCTTCCACGAGATGATTTTTATCCATACTAAAATTATTATAACATATTCGACGCGAAGGTAATTAATTTATGAGAGTTTTAAAAGTTTCTGTATATTTGCAGGCCATGAAAAATATATTTTATACCATAGTATGCTGTCTGATTTCACTCACGTCGCTAGCCCAGAGTGATTTTGGTTACGAAAACCCCGATGGAAGGGATCCCCGGGAAGAAGGAATGCAACGTGATTCCACGAAAGAACAACGTTACGTTCCGCATCATCGTTTAACTTGGAAATGGGTACACGACGGTGTGTATAAAGAATTTTACCAGATTGACACTCTCCAAGACGGGTTACAAAACACGAACTTGATATTCAAACACAGTGTTTCCAATACATACCTGGGAAATTTCCCGGCACCTTACGTATCAGACATTTACATCCTGCGCCCCCGAGGAGAAGATTTCTTACCGCAAGATCGGCTAAGAGATTATTTCTTTAAACCGGAAGACGCGTTAGATTACAATACTACCACGCCTTTCACGCAATTAAGTTATTTCAACGGCGGGGGCCGGGGAAAAACAGAGGATTGGCTGGACGTGTGGCACATCCAGAACATACGCCCCTATTGGAATGCCGGATTCCGGTATAACCTCATTTCATCGGATGGTGCCTATTCTTATCAAAAATCCAAAACTTACAATTTTTCTTTTTTCAGTTCATACGAAAAAGACCGGATGGCAGTATCCATGTTCATAAACCAGAATATGGCACACATCACCGAGAATGGTGGTATCGAAAACCTAGCCGATATTCGGGATACCTCGCTTGATCCCAAAGTTGTCGGCACACGGCTTGCCATGGAGCCAAAGAACAACCTCATGAATTTCAATTTCAAGGCTCTAGCGCAATACAATATCGGTAATCCCAAAGAAATCATCACGCAAAAAGATAGTGCCACGATAGACACCACGATAACCTATCCCATGAAATTTGCCTTGGCCCTCAAAGCAGAGGATAATCGTTACTCGTTCAAAGAAGAAAGTGTCGAAGAAGGATTTTTCTCTGATACCACCTACATTAGTAAACAGGGAAATTCCGACATGATCAAAAACCGGAAATATGAAATCGATGCCAAATTCATTTTGAATGAACATCCCAAATATAAATATTTACCGGGCGTGTATGCCGGACTTAAATTCAAATACCTGAGTTACGATCAACGGGTCTCGCTGGACACGATTAATAACAGGGGAACCAGCAAATACACCGGGACATACCTGACAGCAGGAACCTTTAACATGGACAGTACCACCATGTTCAATTTCGACATCTGGGGGAGTTTCTGTCTAGCCGGAGATTATTCTGCCGACTATTCACTAGAAGGACAAATTATCCAGTACTTGAATAAAGGAAGAAATTCCTCCGTCACCGTCCATGCCTTGCTGGAAACGCAAACCCCGAATCACTACTATCTCCAATACCAAGGGAACCACAATCAATGGGAGAATAGTTTTGACAAGATACACGCCTACAATTTACGAGGGCATTACACGAATAAACGCCTTCGGACAGAAGTCGGGGTGGCCCTCAACAACACAAAGAACTATATTTATTTCGACACAACCGCTATGCCCCGTCAATATGATGGAGACCTTATGGTATTCACGGCATGGGCAAAACAAATATTCCGACTGGGACATTTCTACTTCGACCAGAAAGTGTATTACCAAGTGACCAACAAGGAAAAGATACTACCATTACCCCAAGTAGCACTTCACTCGCACAATTACTACCAGAACCGCTTTTTTAAACAAGCTTTGGGTTTCCAGATCGGTATCGACTTGTTCTACAACACCTCGTTCTATGCAAATGCGTACGACCCGGCAATCATGCAGTTCTACAACCAGGAAATCGAGAAAACCGGAAACTATCCGAAAATGGATGTATTCGTCACGTTAAATATAAAACGAGCTGACTTATTTGTTAAATACGAACACTTTAACGAGTTCTTTGGTAGCAGGGATTATTTCTCGGCATACACCTATCCAATCAACCCGGCAAAGGTGAAATTCGGTATCCGGTGGAACTTTTTTGACTAACACAAGAAGCTCGCTAACGTGATGAGAACCACAAACTACTTTTACTAATTTGGTAGTTTACAACATTTTCCGTATTTTTGCAGTATGTATATAATAAAAACTATTACGTACACGCTGTTGTTCTTATCCTGTTTCGCCTCGTGCAAAACAAAACAAGAAGAACTACCGCTAGTCATACCAGAACCCGGAACGTTGGAAAAAATAGAGCAACGCGGGGTATTAAATGTATGTAGCTATTACAACACGACAGACTACTACGTGTATAAAGGTATTCCCAAAGGATTTCACTACGAATTGGTAAAAGATTTCGCCGATTATCTGGGAGTGAAGCTAAATATCGAAATAAACACGAATATTGACGAAAGCATTCAAAAACTGAATGAAGGCCAATATGACTTGATCGCCATGAGCCTCTCTGTCACGGATTCCCGAAAAGAAGACGTGCAATTCAGCCTTCCCTTGTTCACCACCAGTCAAGTACTCGTTCAGCACACGTCGGACACGCTTCTCCAATCGGTAGATGACTTGAAGGGTAAAGAAATATTTTTACAAGAAGGGACCTCTTTCACCCGATTCCTACAACATTTAAACGATTCCTTACAATTAAATCTGAAAATCACCGAACTGGAAGATGTCACGTTCGAAGATATTCTACTAAAAATAGAAAACGGGGAAATTCCCTACACGGTCATCGATAAAAATATAGCCCAGATCGCCTCCCAATATATGAAACACATTGATTACTCTCTTCAACTCTCCACTGAGAGTCCCGTGGCTTGGGCTGTCACGAAAAAGGCTACCTTATTGGATGAAGAAATCAATACTTGGCTCGAAACAATGAAAAAGAGCGGGAAACTAAACGTCCTGTATAACCGTTATTATAAGAATAGTTATATCACATCATTACACAACTCCAAATACTATAAGCTGAAAAATGGAGTCATCTCCAGCTTTGACCCCATCATCAAAAAAGAAGCTCGGGAAATCGGCTGGGACTGGCGCTTGCTGGCAGCCGTTATCTATCAGGAATCCGGATTTGACCCGGAAGCCACTTCGCACCTCGGAGCCTTTGGTCTGATGCAAGTTATGCCGGAGACCTCCCTACAACTTGGATTCGAGGAATACGAAGAACCCAAAGACAACATTCACGTCGGGGCATACTATCTAAAATATTTGGAAAACAAGTTCAACAAATTCGAACTCGACACGTTGGAACAGATTAAATTCACCTTGGCTGCCTACAATGCCGGCTTGGGACACGTGCTCGATGCCATTCGGTTAGCCGAATCATACGGGAAAAATCCAAAAGTCTGGGACAACAACGTAGATTATTTCATGCTCCACAAATCCCAACCGGAGATATACCAGGATTCTGTTGTCCGCTTCGGCTATTGTGACGGGAAACAAACATTCAACTTCGTCAACAACATTATGGAAAACTATACTCATTATAAGAACACAATCAAAAAATAATTTGTGATAAAAAGTTAGCTCGTGGGCTGGAATCATTCAATCGTAAATCATATGTCACAAAATCTCGCAGGCGAATATTGATTTACATTAATATTTTTCATACCTTCGCATCAAGGTTTTGATCATTATTTAACTAATTGCTAAGGATATGCCTTACAGAAGATTACCGAATACAGACGCAGCAAGGATAAGGGCATTAGAAACAGCCTTGAATAACGAAGAGTTTTCTAATATCAACAACTTACCGTTTTCACTACATCTCAGGCAAAAGATTGAGTTCTTCTTACCGAGATTCAAAACGGCAATCACGAATTCTCAATGCGCTAGAGATAAACAAAACGTGAACAGTAGGAAATATGCAGAATATACCCGGAAAGCAAAATTATACATTTCCCATTTTCTGCAAGTACTGAATTTCACGATTGCCCGGGGAGAATTAAAACCCGTGGCAAGAACTTTTTATGGGATTGATGAACACGACACCAAACTCCCCTCGTTAGTTTCAGACCAAGATTTACTGGAATGGGGAGCAAAAGTCATCGCCGGAGAACAGGAACGCACCCGCAATGGTGGCGGTAGTCCCGTGTACAGTCCTTCTATCGCTTTGGTGAAAGTGAACTACGAAAACTTCAAACAAGCCTACGCCTCCCAGAAACAATTCCAACAGAACTCTGCCCGCTGTAGCGCTGAGGTTGCACAATACCGAGGTGAAGCCGACGAATACATTCTTACCTTATGGAACGAAATCGAGGCTCATTACGCTGACCTCGAAGATGAAGAAATACGCCGCCAGAAATGCGAACATTTCGGTCTGGTCTACGTCTTCCGCAAAGGTGAAAAAGAAGAAATAAAAAGAAAAAAGGAAGCTGAACGCATCACGCTCAAACTCCCCTTTTAACTATTTTAGATTTATGATTTACAATTTTAGATTCTTAAATCACAAATCGTAAATCATAAATTACATATACAGATCTCTCTCCCCTCTCGCGATTCTATCATAATAGGAACGGAACGTGGGGAGTAATTTTTTGTCTGTAAAGAATGGCATATTTTCAATTTCCTGCAACTCCTGTGCGATCAACTTCTCCCCGATCTCACGAGTCTCCGGAGAAGCGTAGTCATTCAGATATTCCCGGAACGTCAATACTGCATTCAGTTTACAGAATTTACCTTCCACCCCTTTCTCCAACAAATTCATGATCTTATCCCCCGTACGACCACAACGATACCCTGCCGTACAGAAAGAAGTAATCATCCCGTCATTTGCCAACTCACGGATCACCTCGTCCAAAGAACGCTGGTCACCCAACATAAACTGCACCTTATCCGGGTTCTCCTCCTGTTTCAATTTCTTGGCATAAGCCCCGATTCCCAACTTAGAAGATGCATCAGTCTGCGTACACCCGTAATGATTGATCAGATCGCGTTTCAAATCCGGATTCTCACGAGCCGTCACGATCAACCCGCTATACGGAATTGCCAGACGCAACACGGAAACCACCCGTTTCATGGCTTCGTCACTCACGATATAAGGAGAATGTTCACTCAAGAATGAACCGGGAGCCGGCTGCATACGCGGGAATGAGACGGTATGCGGTCCGATACCGAAATGTTTCTCCAAGTCCCAAGCATGGTGAACCAACCCCATCACGTCGAACTTCCAATCGTACAAGCCGAACAAGGCCCCGATAGCCACGTCATCCACCCCGGCTTCCATAGCCCGGTGCATAGCGTAAAGCCGCCAACGATAATTTCCTTTCACCGTGTTTGCCGGATGCAATTCGGCATATCTTCCCCGGTGATAAGTTTCCTGGAACACCTGGAACGTACCGATTCCCGCACGCCACAATTTCTTCATGTCTGCAATCTCCATCGGAGCCGCATTCACGTTTACCCGGCGGATATTATTGAAACCATTTCCCGTAGGTGTCGTGCGTTTCACGGAATAAATCGTGGAAATAGAATCCGCAATATAGTCTGCCCCATTCTTAGGATGCTCACCGTACACGGCAATCATTCGCTTATGCCCCTCGTCAATCACGGCTGCCACCTCATCACGCACCTCATCCATCGTCAGCACATGGCGAACCTCGTCTTTATTCTCCGCACGGAACCCGCAATATTTACAGCTGTTCACGCAAAGATTCGACAAATACAAGGGTGCGAAGAAAACGATACGATTATCGTATACTTTCTTCTTCACTTCCAACGCGGCTTCCTGCATTTCATGTAATAATTCGGGATCCTCCACGTTTAGCAATGTTGCCGTTTCTGCCGGAGTTAAAATCTTTATATCCAAAGATTTTTGTAAAATATCCCGTACTTGTTGTTTATCGGGATTCTTATACTTTTCAATATCTGCAAATATCTGTTCTTCGTCAATAAAATCCTTTCCCCCATCCAGATATTTATCGATTTCTGCCTGTTTGATCACGCTGGCAGTCCAATCTTTTACACTACTCATTTTTAATCAATTACAAGTTCATAAAAGTCCTAAAATCTACAAAACTCACCATACACATTTGCTTCCCTACCTCCCGTCACGTGAATATCTTTACATATATACAAAGGTCGTTAATTATTTCATCAATACCCTCCATTTCTAATATCTATTTTCAATCAGCCGATAAAGAAAATCAATAACCTTGTCGTAAAAACCGTAGATTTTTCTCCTAAATTCCTATGAACCTTAGCTTAATAATTCTTTTACAATGGCGGAAATCGCTTTGCCGTCAGCCACTCCGGCCAGTTCCTTGGAAGCAACGCCCATCACTTTTCCCATCTCCTTGGCAGAAGTCGCTCCCACCTTCTCGATAATCGCTTTCAACGCAGCCCTCAGCTCCTCCTCACTCAATTGTTTCGGCAGGAACTCGCTCAACACTTCCACCTGAGCCATCTCGTGAGCATACAAATCCTCACGTCCTTGATTTTTATATATTTCAGCCGACTCACGTCCTTGTTTTGCCAACTTCTGGATAATCTTCACACACTCACTATCAGCAATTTGCTCCGGAGCCCCGGCAACAGACTTCGCCTCAATAAAAACCTTCTTTATATTTCTTAAAACTTCCAAACGAATGGTATCTTTAGCCTTCATGGCAGCCATAATGCCTTTGCTAACCTGTTCTTCTATTGTCATTGTTTCTGATTTTAAAATTAAAACTCACGAAGTTACTATTTATTCCTCAAATTTCCACTAGCCATTTTTAATTTTCGAAATACTGACGTAATTTTGTATCATAAAAACACCTACATGAAAACAATCATCACGAACAAAACCATCTGGAACATAGCTTACCCGATTATACTAGGTAGCTTGGCACAAACCCTGATCACTCTTACCGACACGGCATTCTTGGGACGAGTCAGTGAAGTTGCTTTGGGTGCCTCCGCCATGGCAGGAATTTACTATTATGTCTTTTCCACGCTGGCTTGGGGGTTCTCTATCGGGATACAAATCATCGTGGCGAGAAGATTGGGAGAAGGTAAATTAAACCGGATCGGAGTCGTTTTCGAACACGGACTATGTTTCGTGTTCCTCCTATCCATGACTCTTTTCCTCATTCAACGATATTATAGTGATGTGTTGCTTGGGGCCTCCATCCAGTCCCCCAATATTTATGCGGCAGCCATGGAATATATGTCCTACCGCCATTACGGGATTATATTCGTGTGTTTCAATTTCCTGTTCCGAGCCCTTTACATCGGACTCTCCAACACGAAGATCATCGGTTACTCAACGGCAGCCATGGCCACCATCAACGTAATTTTCAACTACTTACTTATTTTCGGAAAATTCGGTTTTCCGGAATTGGGAGTCGGTGGTGCGGCACTAGCCTCCGTGATGGCAGAGGCCTCCGCCTTCCTCATCTTCATTTTTTACACCTTATTAAAGCTCCCGATCAAACAATACGCACTTTTCTCGTTCCACAAACTGGAAGGTTGGCTCATGCTCACCGTACTAAAAACGGCATTCCCGACCATGTTGCAAAAACTATTGTCATTCGGGACATGGTACATATTTTTCATGCTCATTGAACACATGGGAGAACGTCCTATCGCGGTAACCATTATCGTACGCAGTGTCTATATGCTCATCCTCATCCCGGTATTCGGTTACGGTGCGACCGCAAACACGCTGACCAGCCGCTTGATCGGGGAACAAAGACAGCCGGAAATCATGAGCACCTTACGCCGAATCGTGAAACTCTCCATGCTAAGCGTCCTTCCCGTTCTACTTATATGCTACATATTCCCACATTACGTGCTATCCATCTACTCCAATAGTAGCGAACTGATCGCAGCATCTATTCCGTCTCTTTACGTGGTCGGTCTGGCAGCCCTCAGTTTCTGTTTCGGAATCACGTTCTTCGAGGCCATCTCCGGAACAGGGAACACCACGCACGCCCTCATCCTTGAGAGTTTTGTCCTTATTTTTTACACGTTCCAAACGTGGCTATTCACCACGGTCGTTCGTTCCGATGTGGCATTCGTGTGGACTGTAGAAATCACTTATGGCATATTAATCGGTGTCGTTTCGTTACTCTACCTCAAGTACACGAAATGGCAACAAAAGAAAGTTTGAAGATGATACTCTATTTATAAGGGGATAGTCCGCAGATACCAAACAGCAGCTCACAGGTAACCTTATTGATAGGGTATCAACAAGTCATCAATACCGCAAGTAATCTTTTCAATATATTATATCTATACTTTATGAACCTTATTTAGTATAAGGTTCATATAAGGTTTCTATAAGGTATCTATAAGGTTCATGACGGTATTGATGTGCTATTCATCCATTAATCAACATGAAATCAGAATAGACTTCCTATACAAAACTCACTTACTTTCTCCCCTCATTCATCCCTTGCCCAAACACACAAAATGAAACCATCTCGAAATATATAATTGAGGTTTATAGAACGTTAAAAAACTTCACTATTCACATTAAAAAAGGCTACAGAAAGCCTTTTTAAGAAAGAAAAGACACCTCTATTTAACCCTAAAACAAATAATTAATAATAGTTAAAATAAAATTCAATAACAGGCTCTCAAAGCCTATTTTAACTTATTGAATAACTATATTTTACACGTACATATTAATTAATAATCAATACCATTTATATTAACAAAAATGTTTGTATATTGCAATGCTTTTAAGCACCTTTTTTTTGATTAAAATTAAGAAATACCAATAGGAATAATTTCATTTAAGCGTGGAACTAAAATTTAAGTATTATTTAAGCACAAAGAAATTTATATTTCTTCTGTGCATCATTATTTTACCGTCTATCAGTCATGCACAATCCGTGGGATCAACAGGTGCGACAGCTGTCGATTCCCTCCGCAGGCAATTCGAAAAGGATGCAACACAAACTGTTACTGATTTTGAAGAATATAGCAAAAAAGCACTGGAAGAATACGAAAAATACGAGGCACAGGCACGTGCGGACTATTCTCGTTATACTCGCTCCATCAAACAGACCTGGGGTAGTGATACGATCGTAGACAACACCCCGACAAAATGGGTCGAATACAGTAATGACTATCAAAATCGCTCGATTGTTGATTTTGACCAAGGAAAAATCCTCGTGGAAGTCGCCCTTGATAACAACAACACGGTAGATACCAACGCTATAAACACACGTTTGGCTACCGCCATTGAACATTTACTGAAAAGTCAAGGATCAACCTGCCCTTACCAATCATCCGTTGACGTCTCAAAGCCTTTAACCAATAATCCCGTACTGGACGGTTTGGTCGATTTTTCCATGTATAAACCCGACAAAACCTTAAGTTCAACGGGGAAAGAGACAACACCCGTTCGTACAGCCCCTCCCACCCCTACGGTGAAAGGACAAAAATTGTCCCTCAATACCAATCAAAAGAAAGAATCATCCGGGGACACGGTCTCCACGGGAACAACTATGGCTCGTCGCGTACAAGAAGAAGGTAACAAGAATTCCGGCAATCCTCTAGCGGACAAACGGGAAGAAGCACACAAACGGGCCGAACAAAAAACACAGGGTTGGCAAAATGAAGCTGAAAAGGCCATTTTAGTAAAAACAATAGCCGCACAAAGCCCCAAAAAGATCACGAAAGTGAAAGGAGACGACGGGAAAGTACGTCAAGTGGTTCAAATAGAAATGAATCTTGTTTCCGACAATCTATCAAAAAACGCAACACTTTATAAAGACCTCGTGGCAGAATTTTCACAAGTATTCCAAATCGAGCAACCGCTGATTTTTGCCGTGATGGAACAAGAGTCCCGTTTCAACCCCGAGGCAACAAGTTGGGTACCCGCTTACGGGCTGATGCAACTGGTACCCAAGTCCGGGGGATTGGATGCCTATAATTACGTGTATAGAAACACTTGGGCCCCGACCCGGAGTTATCTTTTCGTTCCCCGCAATAATATTGAACTGGGCACGGCCTATCTTCGTGTTCTCATGAATCAATTTTCCTCTGTTACCGACCCGCATTGTCGCAGGCTTTGTGTCATTGCCAGCTATAATACCGGAGCGGGAAACGTGAGTAGAGCCTTTACCGGGGCTACGAATTTAAACAAAGCAATCCCGTTGATTAATAAATATAATTACGAGCAGTTATACAGCCACCTCACGAATCGTTTAAGCACGAGTGAGGCCCGCAATTATGTTTCAGGAGTTAGCAAGCGACGGGAAAAATATCTCAAACCATAAAAAGAAATACCAATGTTTTGTCCAGAGTGTGGTAATCGTATCGAAGATCAGAATATACATTTTTGCCCGGAATGCGGAGCAAGAATAGAACAAGAGAGTAACACCGAAAAAAAAAGCTCCCGTCAAACCTCACCCTCAAGGAATGAGTATGCACGGATTGATTTTCACGAACTTGGATCTACTAGCCGAAAAGACGGGAACAGACGAGCAAAGTCTGATGGCCATCTTTGATGCCTTCATCCGACAGAAACGGGAATACGGCATCTCGTATAAACTCGTTGATGCAGGTAATTACACGTATCGGAAAAGTGGCTTTTGGGGTAACTCGAAAAAAGTACATTTAAAGATAACCAACCCGTTATGGGATTACATGGACATATTGATGGATGTCCATAACGGGGAACAGGCGGCAGGAGACGAAATATCGCAATATCTATTTATTATAGGAGGCAGTGACATTATTCCCATGCCATGCATCCATCACTACATTCCCAACGACAGTAACGATGACAGTATCGACACGGATATGCTTTACGCTTACCCCTATGGGAAGGAGATGATTACCTTGCTCGAAAATCAAGCGGCATTTACTTATGATCAGCTCTTTTTCGTGGGAAGGTTACCCCTCGGAGAAGACGCTTCACTCGAAGATTTATGTGGTTATCTGGAGCGCGACATCGATTATTCCAACGGGTTTCCGATGAACGAGGCTTACGGTCAATGTGACCCGCACTGGAAGAAGGTGTCCAGTTACGTGGCAAATGATCTTCTGAACGGGAATTATTTCCGTGATCTGAGCCGTTACCTGTCACCGGATCACTATTATAACCGATTACTCCTTTCCCCCATGGTCGTGGAAGGGAATCTTCATCAAGTTTTCCACACGAACGCCTCGTTATACTATTTCAATCTTCATGGCGGAGAAGGATTGGAATCACGCGGTTACGCGGGAGTTATGCTCAACAAGGAAGAGTACGGGGCATTACCGGCCATAGAACCGGAACACATGATGACCTGCGAGGAACCCAATATCGTTATCAGCGAAGCCTGTTACGGGGGACGTTTTATCGGACTGGACCAACACCACAGCATGCTGCTGGCCTCCCTGTTCACGAACACGCTGGCATTTGTCGGATCATCACGCGTGGCTTGGGGTGCCGTTGATGACGCCTCTTCTCCCCAATCCGGAGTATCGGTAAGTTACGCCGACATCATCGCCGGTTATTTCATCAGTGCCATCCTACAAGGCTATACAGTGGCTGAAGCATTATTTATTGCCCGCAGTGCCGTGTTGCAAGGAACCGTTCCGGGAGACCCTCATGCCGCACTGACCGTCGTGGAGTTCAACCTTTTCGGTGACCCGATGACCACGATGAACGTTCGTACAAACTTGAAATCCGGAAATAAAGCTACATCCAAAACGACCTTGGTCGATCCGAATACTAAAATAGGATGCACAATCGAGAAAATAAAAACAGAAAAAGAGAACGGCTCTATTCTGGAACAGGTACGGGGTGCTGTAAATGCCAACATCCAACAAATTCATACCACAATAGGACAACACTTGTACGCAAGTTATGGAATCAAACCTCGTCCGGTGGAAGAAGTTTTAAAGATCAAGTACAGCAACGGGCAGGAAGAGATGAAATTCAACTATGACCTGACTTCCGAAAGGCAGATCCCCACTCGGTTTGTTGTCACGACCAGTTCGGATGGGAAAATTAAGAGTGTATATACCACAAGATAATCTACTAAACGTGAAACTATAAAACTATACAATATGAATTGCCCTAAATGTAACACAAGTCTTCGTCCGGGAGTAAAATTCTGCACTTCTTGCGGACAAAAAATAGAGGAATTAACCACATGTACCCAATGCGGAACCCCGTTAAAACCTGGAGCTAAATTTTGTATCAAATGCGGTCAGAAAGTAGCTCTTGCGGAAAAGACATCTACCCCGTCAGCGGAAACGACGTCAGACATCAATTCGGTCAAGGGACGTATATACTGGAACATACAACCGGGACAGGTAGCCCGCGTGATTAACGAAACGGAATTTGACTCGTATAACGATATTCAAGGTATTATCATCCCGGAAGGGACAACAGCCTATATCCGTGCCAACGGACGCACGATTGCCTCCATCAGCGGAGGAACGTATAATTTCAAAGGCTCGTCCGGTGATTCTTCCGGTCCCTCGACAGATTCGTTACGCAAGGGATGGTCATTTATTGTCAACCTATTCAAAAACAAGAAAAAAGAAGAGAAACCGACAACGGAGGAACTCTACCTGCAACAACAAAATTTGATTCGGGAAAACGCCCGGAAAGGAGCCGCTTTCTCAGTTGTTATCCTACTGGATAAGTCGTTCCCTCTTCTTTTCGGTTCCAGACAAGGCGAACTCGACAATTACAAGGATTTTGTCCCTATGAAGATACAAACCCGGTACCTGGATATGGCACTGGGAGTGAATGCATACTTCAAGATTTCAGACCCGGAGCGATTCATCGTTCATTACCTGACCGAGCGCCAGATGTTGAACACGACTGTTATCGTGGACGAGATCACGGATACCATCCGGAACGTGTTGCAAGATACGTTGTATGACACGGAACTCACATCTAATCGTATACCGCAGGAACTTCATGCTTTACTGAAAGATAAAATCAATGCCGTGGCACCGGAAGCCTTCTTCGGAATATCCATCGTGCGTATTGTTGAGATTTCAGCGACCAGCGAGGATTTAGAGCGTTTTAGAGTGTTGAGCCGCGAGCTTTACCTTTCGGATAAAGAATTGGATTACCTCCGACGTACCAATGATTTCAAGAACCGAATGGCAGACACAGTGAATGAACAACGCTTGCACGAAGCCACGACCGACCTCGACCTGGATAAACAACTGGAAACGATTAATCATGACCGATTGCTACATGAAGACGAAGTGGAAAAATTCAAACATTTCCTGCAAAACGAACGCATCGTACGAGAGGCTCAAAACGATGAAGAGCGGGACGCTGCCCTTCTGGAAATTGTCAAGACAGGATTAATTCGTGAAGATGAAGCCCGTGCTCTCCACAATCAACTGGAAACAAACGATTACCAACGAGGGATGATGTTCCAGATGATGCAACTCCGTGACGGTATCGAATTCGAGCGCACCCGTATGGAAGGCGAAGCTGAAAAAGCGACTCTAATTATCAAAAAAGAACTTGAGCTACAAGGTCTTCAAGACGATTACGAGGACTGCCGTTTCTATAAAGAAGTTGACAAACAACGCGTGGTGGCCGAAACGAACCTCGATCTGGATCAACGCCAGCGAGACATGGACTACAATGATGCTAAACGGATGCATGATATGGACCGGGAAGATGACGACAACCAGTTCCAACAATTTATGGCCATGCAAAACGCGGAGGAACAAGCAAAAGAAAATCAACGCAAGCATGAAGCGGAAGTAGAACAAAACCGCTTAAAGACAGCCGAAGAAATGGAACGCCTGAAATGGGAAAATGCCAAAGAACTTTCCGATGAAAAAGTGTGGGCATTAAACGGTGGGGATGCTGCCGTGGCTTACGCAGAAAATAAATACAGCTCGGAGGCCGAACGTGAGGCAAGTGAACGACTAGAAGCTCAACGCCGGGAAATGGACGCTCGCTTGGAAGCCGAACGGGCCTCTCGTGACACGGATCACCGGGAGAATCAAGCCCAAATGTTCCAGATGATGCGGGACATGATGACTATGACCGGAGGAATTCAAGCACAGAAGGTGGAAGATAAGGAACGTCGGGCTCAAGAAGAAATGGCCGAAAAAGAACGCCAGCTACGTGAACGGGATGAGCGTATACTCCGTCAGGAAGGACGAATGGACACGGCTTATGACCGGGCGTTGGATTACACGACTCACAATAATATGCCACCACAGACACCTCAACAGGTAGCCCCGGCACAACCCGAACAACAAGCCCCACGGCCACAACAGGCGCAAACACCACAAGCCCCCGCAGCAAAAACAGTCACGTCGACCCTCTGTCCGGATTGTGGAGCCTCGCTGGAACCCGGAATGAAATTCTGCGCTGATTGTGGAGCCAGTATATAGTAAAATGATTTTTCAATTCAACACATAAAGATATGACAACCATTCACGGAATCCTGGAATGCCCCCTATTGGACCACGGGTCGAAATCCGAAGGTCGGAGGGCAATCCTCACGGATGATGACGGTAAAAAATACAAGCTTTACCGGGCCGGGATTTTACCATCCGGAGACCCGTTTTTTATCCCTTATGACGGGATGCATATCGGGGTTACCGGAAGCGTAGAGGAAGAAACCGGGAGCTTTCTGGTCACCTCCCTTTTACTGGAGGACGGCACAGAAGTCTTTCCGCAAACACCGGAAATCCCCGCAGGTGAACCCATTGAACTCCCTCCACCGCGTAAACTAAAGAAATTAATAAAAAAGAAAAATAAATAAACATACAAGATCATGAGTAAAGAGAGATTTTGTCCGGAATGTGGTCAGCCTGCAGATGCAGACGAACGTTTTTGCCGGGATTGCGGGGCAGAAGTCCCATTTGAGTCAAACGACGACACGACCACCGCAGAAGAGATGTTGAATAAAGTGAAACCTTCAGGAACGACAGAACCGATTATAGGGGCGGGAGCACGTGCTAATGTTTCCGGGGGAATTAACCAATCCTCCACGACCCATGCCAACATCAATACATCAAGTGTCGATAACTCTTCCACGGTTCACCATAACACGACCATTGTCATGGAAAAGGATGAAGCCGAATATTGTGAAGTATGTGGAAATCCTTTTGACGACAGACACGCCCGATGTCCCAAATGCGGGAAAGAGATTTGCTTTGATTGTAAAGTAAAAGGAAAGAACCGTTGCGTGGAATGTGAAAAAAAATCCATCAACGAATATCGCCTTGCTTTCCAACAACTACTCCTGACGACCAATAGCAATATCGGTATTGCCGGACGCCAGATGATGGATCAAAAAGCCAGGGAACTGGACGTGGAGGATACAAAAGCCGACATTGAAAAAGAGATGACGGAATTGTATAAACCCGCGAATAAAGCTACTCAACCGGCGGTGGTTTCCGCCTCGTCTTCTGACCGACCTGTTCAATCACAGGAAGCTAGCCAGAAAGGTGTAGGAGCTTTAACCGGATCACATCAACGTCCCATTCCCAAATCGGGTTCAAGTAAAAGTAAATGGATCCCCTTGAGTGTCATTCTACTCGCCGTTGTAGTCGGCTACATTTTCATGTCTAAAAAGGACGAACCGGTTAAGAATGCACCCGTGACTCCCCCGACAGAACAAAAACAAACGGGAACAAAGCAAGAGACTCCCACCGTGCAGTCTCAAACCACTCCCCCGGTAACCGCTTCCGAGAAAAAAGAAGTGCAGACGGAGAAAGTGCCATCACAACCCGTTGCGGAAAAGAAAGATGCCGATTATGATGCCGGAATGACCGCTTTTGACAATGGGAAAGGACTGGATGCTGTCCGCCTCTTCAAGAAATCCGGTAGCGCAAAATCATACTACATGCTGGGACTGATCTATGAAAACGGTTGTGGTACGGTGGGAAGCAACGGAATGATGGCCCGGAAGAATTTCAAGAAGGCCGCAGACATGGGACATAAGGATGCTAAAGCAAAATTATAAAACAATATACTATTAACCTTTAATTTAAATTTTACTACTATGTTAAAGAGAATTATTACCTGCGTGGTGTTACTTTGTGTAGCGATGATCGTGGTGAAAGCACAAGAAGCAAAGAAACCGAGAATGTACGTTGAACACTTCACGGAAGCAAACGGTGTTAGTGAAAGTGATAGTGACAAAATTCGTCACGCAGTCATGGCTGCCCTCAATAAGACAAAACGTTTTGAATTAGTGGATCAGGACGCAGAGCACTCCATGAAGAAAGAAGGAGAACGTCGTTCGGATGAAAAAGCGATGAGTGACGAAAAAGCACGCACGCAAACCATCACGGCCGCTGCCCATGATTATATTTTAAACGGAAACGTGTTGGCTTGTTCCGTGAAATCCGAACAAAAGGATGGAAAAACGATGTATTCCTGTGTTCTGAATTATTCTATAACCGTGACAGAAGTCGCCTCTTCAACGACCGTCGCAACAGCCACGTTTGACCATTCTCCCTCCGGACTTGGAGGTACGGTAGGTAAATTTTTGGATTTATCAGACTCCAAAGATAAAGCAATCGCCAGTGCGGTCAACATGATCAACAGTGACATCGGAGATTTCCTGATCAAAGAATTTCCATTGGAAAGCACAATCGTACCCATGGATTATGAAGTAAAGAAAGATAAACTCGTGAAATGTTATATCAACTTAGGCTCGGATCACGGGGTGAAAAAAGGAGACTATTTCTCTGTTTTAGCTCCCAGCATGAGAGCCGGTCGCACGACATACAGCGAGATCGGTAAAATGAAAGTGGAAGAAGTGGTAGACGGAACCATGTCTCAGTGCAAGATTGTTCAAGGAGATAAAAAAATATTCACCGCCATGGAGGCTTTCCAAGCTCTTGACGAAGCTGCACAAAACCAACAAGCCCTAAAAGTGAAAGCAACCGTAGCACCATTATTCTCACTGTAATCGTTTATTTATGAAGAAAGTAATAACCATATTTGGCATACTGTTATTCCTCTGTACAACTTCAGCGAAAGCGCAGGAGTACCTTCAGATTGTTTCCTTGGAAACTGACAAAGGTGCAACCGCCGTTTTTACCTCGGCAGGGATCGCTGATAGCAAAAAAGGGGTTGAAACAGACGCTATCAAATCACTTATCTACACCCTGTTCTTTCAGGGAGTAGAAGGTGTTAATGACGGCAAACCTTTGGTCAGCAAGCCTAACGAGGCTTATACCAATACCTTTTTTAATAATCAGGCCCGCTACACACCTTACGTGGTCAGCGTGGAAGAATCCGGCAAATCAACAAAGGTTGGCGGACGTTTCCAAGGTACAATGCGGATCACCTTGCGTCTTCGTCAGTTGATTAATGATGTACGGAAAAATACACATTATGACGCAATGTTGGCAGAAACACCCAAAACTCGCCTTCCCAAACCAACCATTATTGTGGTGCCTTACAAGAAAAAAGGGGAGAGTTTCGAGTCAAAACTGGAAAATGACAGCGATTACCGCATCGCCGTGGGAGCCGTGCAGAAAGGGCTCGAATCTTGTGATATCAAAACCATTGATTTGCAAGGACGGATTGACGCCATGAATCGCCGGAGCCAATATGAAGACAATGCCGGAGCAGCGGAATCGAATGACAAACAACTTTTAATGTCTTCCGGGGCAGACGTTTATGTCACGGTGGATTTAATGAAAGATTACACGGCACAAGGTGCCCGCGTAGCATTAGTCATGAAAGCCTATGAGACCGCAAGCGGAACGATCTGGGCATCGGAGGACGGCTGGACCAATCGTTTCCAGACAACACAAACCGAGGTGTTATGTTCCTATGCCGTGAAAGATAATCTTTCCCCATTCTTGGAGCAAATCATTAAAAATTTCTCCCAGCCTGCCCGTGTTGTTTTGCAAATCTCCATTAGTGGAAACTCGACAGGTTCCTTGCAAGATGCTTGCTGTGCCAACGGGGAGAGAATTGTAGATTTCATTCAGAATTGGTTGGACCGTAACGCGCACGAAGGAGACTATCATATACAAGGTATCATGGATGAATCGGCTATATTTGATTACGTGATGATCCCGAGGGAAGACAAAAACGGCTTCAAAATGACCTCCTCGAAGTTCGCAAAAGACCTGAACGATCAGCTCAAGGCACAAGACGTTTCAGGAACCGTTCGCATTGACGGGAATACGATTTTGTTGATGCTGGACCTGTAACAAGTGATAACAATAAAAAAATAAAACTATGCGAAAGGTTATTTTAGGCCTGTTACTCTCGATATGCTGTGTTTTCCATGCGGAAGCACAAGCGCCCGAATGGGTAACCCAACGCCCGACCTCGTCTGACGCTTACATCGGTATTGGAGTTGCATCGTTATCGGACAACGACTACATAAAGAAAGCAACCCAAAGCGCCTTGTCGGACATCGTTTCACAGATCGCTGTAAAACTTGAAAACAATTCTTTTTTACACCGGGTGGACGTGGATGGCAAGACACGCGAAATGTTGGAAGACAAAATACAAAGCTCAATGGCAGCTTGGCTGGAAGGGCAAGAACTGAAAGGCAGCTACCAGTCAGATCAAAAATATTACGTGTACTACGCTTTGGACAAAAAAGTATATGCCCGCAAGGCCGAAGAACGTCGGCAACAGGCCATAAGAACGGGGATGGATTACCTCCAAAAAGGGCGTAGCGAAGAGAATGCCATGAATCTTTCGCAAGCTGCCCAACTTTACGGTAAAGGACTGGAAGCCGTGGAACCGTGGGCCTTCATGGATTTAACGATAAATGCCGTGAATGTTCCCATTGAACTCTACAATGCCTACGTGAATGTGTTCAACGGTATGACGATCACAACGAATGTCGTGCTGGTAGAAGGTGAGGCTTTTAAAGCAATTGCAGAACCTATTGCCGGATGTCTGTCTAAAAATGGTACTGTCGTTCCGAATGTAAAGCTGAATGCCTCGTTCGTGTCGGGTAATGGTTCCGTGTCTCCCGCCATTCAAACGGACTACACGGGTACTGCGGAATTCTACGTGACAAATATCGCCTCGAAGGAAGAGGTGCAGGAATTACGCATCACCATTGATGACTCGTTCATGAACAGCCTGCCAAAGGCGTATCGCCAGCTATTACAAAATCAAACCTGGCCTTCGGCGAAAGTCACGATTTCATTGAAAAGTTCACCGATTACCGCCTATTTATACATAAATGAAGATAACGATTTGGAAGGTATCGAACGACAGATCGGTAGTCTACTGACCAATAATTATTTCACACTATCGGAAGACCCGGATGCTGCCACGTGTTTCGTGGATTTATCCACCAAACTGGAAATGGGAGAAGTCGTTACCGGGGGAACGTATGACTTGAACACGTGCTATTGCTCGCTGGTTCTCAAGATTTACAATAACAAGACCCAGCAAATGCTTCTGAACTATTCAGTAAACCAAGTTAAAGTATTAATACCCGTAAATAAATCGGCAACAGCATCACTCTCGACGTGTATTCGGGAAATGATGAAACGAGTGAACCGGGAATTGCCGGCCCAGATTAAAAAATTAAAAATCAATTAAAAGGTAATATTATGAAACACTATGTCTTATGGGGATTGATTGTAGCTGCATTCTTTTTATTAAGTAGTTGCGGTTCATCAAAGAAAATCCAAGAAAAAAGTCCGATTTCCACTTATATCATGCCGGGTGCAGACCTGATCAGCGGTAATGGTATCCTTCGGGGATGGGGTTCAGGCAGATCCGATAGCGAAGCCTCTGCCCGAAAAAAAGCCCAAATGGCCGCTTCTGCAGAATTAGCCGCTATTCTAGCTAAAACGGTGGAATCTACTACCGAAGAGTATTCGACGATCCTGTCAGAAGGTATGTCTTCCGAATCCAAGTCTTTACTTACGGATAAAACGAAAATAACCGTGAATCAAACCTTAGCGGGAGCCACGATTGTATTCGACCGCTGGGACAAAGACGAGAAAACCGGACAATTTATTAATTATATCGTTCTGGAACTCAAAGGAGACGATTACTTGAAAAATTTGTATAAGGAGCTTGAAAAGAATGATGCGGCTACCGTAGATCGGGATTTACTGCAACGCCTTTTCTTGAAACACATTGACGAAAATTCGAAAAAGTAAATAATAAATGAGGATGTGTCAAAAGTCATTTTTCAAACTCCCTCCCCCCTTCGGGGTACTCCCTCTATA